>UEXM01000584.1_pt1 | contig 37147 bp, 30 predicted proteins | sample 1796661 | NCBI WGS metagenome assembly UEXM01 (sample SAMEA4772469, study PRJEB27181) | metagenome
ATCGCACAAATTGTAGGCGACCCGGACACCTATAATGTGCCCCTACACCCGATCGCCAACGAACCCTACTTCGTTACAGTTAAAACAGGCGGCCAGATTGATTTGGCACAGGCCGCGCGGCTGGCGGATATTTCCGTGGAAGAGCTTTACCTGCTAAATCCGTCCTATAACCGTTGGGCCACCTCACCCGACGGTCCCTTCCGCTTGCTCGTCCCGGTCGATCGGGCCGAACGATTCAGGAACAAGCTGGTCGACCTGCCTAAAGATCAGCGCATGCAGTGGGCCCGTTACCAGATTCGCCCCGGCGACAGCCTGGGTGCTATTGCCCGCCAGTACCGCACCACCCCCCAGGTACTGCGCAATATCAACCACCTCAAGAACAACACCATTATCGCTGGTCGCACCCTGTTAATTCCCGGCCCAGCCTCCGCTAGCCGTGATTACAGCCTTAGCGCTGAATCACGACTGGCCAAGACACAATCGAAACAACCTAAAGGGCGCAAACGGGTCGACTACACGGTTCAGTCCGGTGAGACCCTATGGGAGATTGCCCGTCGCCATAAGGTCGGCGTACCAGAGTTAGCCAAATGGAATGGGATGGCCCCTAAAGATAACCTGCGAGTCGGACAGAACCTGGCGGTATGGACCAAAGGCAGCCTGGCAGCCAGCCCCGCTAACGTGCCTGCTGCCAGCAAACCCAATATGTTGCGAAAAGTCCGCTACCCGATTCGTAACGGCGATTCCTTGTATGCCATTGCTGACCGCTTTAATGTATCAGTCAACGACATAAAAAGCTGGAACAACAGTGTAGCCAGCAATCAATACATACAACCCGGGCAACGGCTGACACTCTACGTTGATATTCGCCAAACGCACTAACTTTACCCTTGCCCTGCTGGGCCTGCTGCTCGGCGTGATATGTCACGCCGAGCCTATCCGAAGCCACGGCTATCATCCGTTCGGCAGCCTCAAGTATCCTGCTGATTTCCAACATCTGGACTACGTCAACCCGGATGCGCCCAAGGGCGGCACCCTGCGGTTATTCGGCCAGGGTACCTTCGACAGCCTGAACCCTTACATCCTCAAAGGGCGAAGCCCTGCTGACACCCCAGGCATTCAAATGTATGGGGTCACCGAAATTGCCGACAGCCTGTTGATGGGAAGCCAGCCCCATAACCCATTGGGCGATGAAGCTGGAGCGGCTTACGGCTTGATTGCTGACTGGCTGGAGTATCCAGAGGATCGCAGATGGTGCATCTTCCATATTCGTGACGAAGCACAGTTTCATGACGGTCATCCGATCCGGGCTGACGATGTGGTGTTCTCCGTAAATATTCTGCGCGAGAAAGGCCACCCGGAATTCGCTCTGCGTCTGGCGGACATTGCCAACGTTGAAGCGATCGATTCACAAACGGTGAAATTTACCTTTCACCGCGGCCGTCGCGATTTGCCCCTGGTGGCCGGAGCTATTCCCATTCTGCCCCGCCACTACTGGCAACAGCATGATTTCGACAGCGCCTCACTGGCTCCACCTCTGTCTAGCGGGCCTTACAAGGTCACCGAAGTGAAGGCTGGTCGGCAAGTCACCTTTACCCGGGTAAAAGATTACTGGGGCAAAGATTTACCAGTGAATCGTGGCCGTTATAATTTCAACATCGTAGAGTTCGAGTTCTACCGCGATGCTGATGTGGGCTTCGAAGCGTTTAAAGCCGGGGGCTACGATGTCCATTATGATTACAGCTCCAAGCACTGGGCCACGGCCTACGAATTCTCAGCGTTAAAAGCAGGTAAGGTCAAACGGGCTGAAGTCCCTCATCGCATTCCCCGCCCAGTACAGGCTTTCTTCTTCAACACCCGCCGCGCGCCCTTCAATGATATTAATGTGCGTCGAGCGGCCAGCCTGCTGTTCGATTTTCAGTGGTCCAACAAGAACCTGTTCAGCGGCGCCTATAAGCGCACGAAGAGCTGGTTCCCCAACAGTGTTTACAGTGCAACAACGCCCGCGTCTGATGCGGAAAAAGCATTGCTTACCCCCTTCCTTGACCAGCTTCCTGACGACTATTTCAGCGCCGACATCAGTCCACCAGTTAACGATGGCAGCGGTCAGATTCGCAATCGAATGCGAGAAGCCCTGGCACTGCTGAAAAAAAGCGGCTGGAAACTGGATGGGCAAACCCTGGTTAACGCCGAAGGCCGCCCGCTACAATTTACTGTCTTGAACTATCACAACCCGGGCATATACCGCATTCTTGCGCCCTGGTTTCGTAATCTGAAACGGCTGGGCATTGAGGCCCAATACCGTGAAATTGATCCTGCCGCCTACAAGCAGCGCCTGGACACCTTCGATTACGATGTGGTGCTTTTTGTACTTCCCGTTCAGGCGTACCCGGGGCCGGAACTGAAAGACTATTTTCCGTCGGCCAGCGCCAAGGTCGTCGGCAGCCGGAACCTGGCCGGTATCCGCAACCCTGTTGTGGACTTTCTTGTCGATCATGCACTCAGCACCGACAACGAAACCGATTACCGACTTAGCTTGCAGGCGCTGGATCGTATGTTGCGCTACCAGCAGTACGGGGTCTTGAACTACTATATTAATGATCACCGTATAGCCTGGTGGGACAAGTTTGCTCGCCCGCCGGAACCAATCCCCTATGGGCTGGGTCTGGACACCTGGTGGTTTAAACAATAACAAGGAGTCTTTATGGCCGTTAACCGCAGCCTGCTGCGAGGGCTATTGGTGGGTTTGTGCGCTCTTTCCGGCCTGGCACATGCCGATATTCACCGCAGCCACGCCATGGCCATGCATGGCACCCCAAAATATTCGGCTAATTTTCAGCACCTGGATTATGTGAATCCGGAGGCACCCAAAGGCGGAACATTACGCCGTCACGTCATCGGCACGTTCGACAGCCTGAACCCTTTTGTGCCTAAAGGGACTGCCGCCGCCGGTATAGGCTCCCTTGTTTATGACACCCTTACCACGCGCGCCGAGGACGAACCCTTTACCCAGTATGGTTTGTTGGCGAAAACTATCGAATGGCCCGAAGACCGCAGCTGGGTTCGCTTTCATCTGAATCCGAAAGCCACCTTCAGCGACGCCAAGCCGGTGCAGGCCAGCGATGTGGTATGGACCTTCAACACACTGATCAAGGACGGCGCGCCCTTCTACAGTTTCTATTACAGTGGCGTCGACCACGTTACCGCCGATGACGCACACACCGTGACTTTCCACTTCAAGCCCGGTGACAACCGTGAGCTGGCACTGATCATTGGTCAGCTTCCTGTTCTACCCGAACACGTATGGAAAACCCGTGATTTTACCAATGCCGGCTTTGAAAAACCGATTGGCTCCGGCCCCTATGCCGTCAGCAAAGTCGATACCGGCAAACAAATTACCTACCAGCGCCGCCAGGATTACTGGGCCAAAGACCTGCCCATCATGCGCGGTCGCAATAACTTCGATACGGTTTCTTTCGATTATTTCCTGGATGACACCGTGGCCCTGCAAGCATTCAAGCGTGGCGATTATGATTGGCGCTTCGAGATCAGCTCAAAGAACTGGGCCACCAGCTACAAGGGCAAAGCTTTTGACGAGGGTGAGCTGGTTAAGGAAGAGGTGCCCCACTCAAACCCGGCAGGAATGCAGGGGATCGTCTATAACCTGCGCAATCCGCTCTTTGCGAATGTGGCACTGCGTGAGGCCATGGCCTATGCACTGGATTTTGAATGGTCCAATGCCAACCTCTTTTATGGCCAATACAACCGCACGCGCAGCTATTTCCAGAACTCCGATATGGCCGCCACCGGCCTGCCCTCCGAAGCAGAGCTGAAGCTACTTGAACCGCTACGCGACGAGATTCCCGAGCGTGTTTTCACGGAAAGTTACCAACCACCGAAAAGCGATGGCAGCGGCCGCCCACGAGCTAACCTTGCGCGGGCCCAGACGTTGTTGAAAAACGCAGGCTACCAAATCAACGACAGTCAATTGCACACCCCAAACGGCGCGCCAGTAAGCTTCCAGATAATGCTGCATCAGCCCGCATTTGAACGCATTCTTCTGCCGTTTGCTCGCAATTTGAAAGCACTGGGTATCGATGCACAGGTGGTCAAGGTAGACACCAGCCAATACGTAGAGCGCATTCGTAACTTCAACTTCGACATGGTGGTCAGCTCCTTTGCCCAATCTTCCTCCCCGGGCAACGAGCAACTGGAGTATTGGAGTAGCAGCGCTGCCGACAACCCGAGCAGCCGGAACATTATCGGCATTCAGAATCCGGCTGTGGACACACTAGTCGATGCCATTGTCACCGCCACCACGCGCGATCAGCTGGTTACCGCCAGCCGTGCCCTGGATCGGGTACTGCAATGGAATTTCTATGTGATCCCCAATTGGTATGCGGACCACCATCGTCTGTCCTACCGCAGCCGCCTGAAACACCCACCTTTGCCTGAATACGTGGGCATTGATGGTGCCATCGACACCTGGTGGGACAGCAACGCGCAATGATGCGACTTTATATTGCCAAACGTTTGCTGCTCATCGTCCCCACCCTGTTCGGCATTCTATTACTGAACTTTGTGGTTGTGCAGGCAGCCCCCGGTGGCCCAGTGGAAAAAACCCTGGCGGAATTGCAGGGCATTGGCGGGGGCGCAGGCGGCAGTTTTGCGGGTGGCAGCGTGGATACACTCAGTAGTGGTGGCGACTACCGAGGTTCCAAAGGCCTTCCGCCGGAACTGGTAGAACGAATTCAAAAACTCTATGGCTTTGATAAACCGGCGCCGGAACGTTTTTGGCTGATGGTGAAAAGCTACCTGAGCTTCGATTTCGGCGAATCTTACTACCGTGACCGTTCAGTAACCGAACTTATCGTCGAGCGCATACCGGTATCGCTGTCACTGGGGCTGTGGAGCACCCTGATTGCCTATATGGTTTCCATTCCCCTGGGCATTCGCAAAGCCGTGAAAGACGGATCACGTTTTGATATCTGGAGCAGCACCGCCATTGTCATCGGTTTTGCCATTCCCAGTTTCCTGCTTGGCATCCTGTTGATCGTGCTGTTTGCCGGCGGTTCTTACTTTGAATGGTTCCCCCTGCGCGGCCTCACCTCGGATAATTTTGAGCAACTGAGTCTGTTTGGCAAAGTGACTGATTATCTGTGGCATATCACCTTACCTACCCTCGCGATTGTCGCTGGCAGTTTTGCCACCCTGACCATGCTGACGAAAAATTCTTTCATGGATGAAATCCGCAAGCAGTACGTGCAAACCGCTCGAGCCAAAGGGCTAAGCGAAAAACAGGTGTTGTACGGCCATGTATTTCGCAACGCCATGTTGATCATTATCGCCGGCTTCCCCGCTGCCTTTGTGGGCATGTTTTTCACTGGGGTACTGCTTATCGAGTTTATTTTTTCCCTCGACGGCCTTGGCCTGCTCGGCTTCGAGTCAGTGATTAACCGGGACTACCCGGTAGTGTTTGGCACCCTGTTTATCTTCACCCTGATTGGCTTGTTGCTGAAATTGGTCAGCGACCTGACCTACATGTGGGTGGACCCGCGCATTGATTTCGAGCGGAGGCAGAGCTAATGGCCTTTAGCAACCCGCTCACGCGCAACCCGGTCTGGCAACGCCAGTGGCAGGCGTTTCGTTCAAACAAACGTGGCTATTGGGCGCTATGGATTTTTGTCACCCTGTTTGTCATCAGCCTCGGTGCCGAGCTGATTGCCAACGAAAAGCCGCTACTGGTCAGCTACGATAACGAGTTCTACGTTCCCGTCTTCAATACCTATCCGGAAACCACCTTTGGCGGTTTTTTCGAATCGGAAACCAATTATCGCGACCCAGTCGTCAAAGAACTGATTAACGATAAGGGCTGGATGCTGTGGCCACCGGTTCGCTACAGCTATAACACCATCAATTATGATCTGGCGGTGCCAGCACCGGCCCCACCATCAGCCGAAAACTGGCTCGGCACAGATGATCAAGGCCGTGATGTATTGGCAGGCTTGATTTACGGCTTTCGTATTTCTGTCCTATTTGGGTTGGTATTGACCATCCTTTCCAGCATCGTCGGCATTATTGTCGGGGCAATTCAAGGCTACTATGGCGGCTGGCTGGATCTGGCCGGCCAGCGTTTTCTGGAAATCTGGTCGAGCATGCCCACGCTGTATCTGATCATCATCATTTCCAGCTTTGTGGTACCCAGTTTCTGGACACTGCTGGTGATCCTGCTGCTATTTTCCTGGATGGCTCTGGTGGATCTGGTGCGGGCAGAATTTCTGCGTTGCCGGAACATGGACTATGTCCGTGCCGCCCACGCCATGGGCGTTCGCACTCCGGTCATCATGTTCCGGCATATGCTGCCCAATGCCATGGTCGCCACTATTACTTTCCTGCCATTTATTCTCAACAGCGCAGTGGTCACCCTCACCTCTCTTGATTTCATCGGCTTCGGCATGCCGCCAGATGCACCTTCGCTGGGCCGACTTGTCGGCCAGGGAAAAGCCAACCTGCATGCTCCCTGGTTAGGCATCAGCGTCTTCGCCACTCTCACGTTGATGCTGACTTTGCTGGTATTTATCGGTGAAGCCATTCGCGATGCGTTCGACACAAGGAAGTTTCTGCAATGAGTCTGTTACGCATCGAAGGGCTGAGTATTCGTTTCGCCGGTCAGCTTGCCGTTGATGACATGTCGCTGGAACTCCATCCCGGCCGTATGCTGGCGCTGGTGGGCGAGTCTGGTTCCGGAAAATCCCTCACTGCCCTGTCGGTGATGGATCTGCTGCCGGAAAACGCACAGTGGCAGGCAGAAAGCCTGCAGCTGGATGGCACCGATCTACAGTCACTCAACCGCGAACAGAAACGTAAACTGCGTGGTGGCCGTATCGGCATGATTTTCCAGGAACCGCTGACCGCCCTCAATCCCTTACATACGGTAGAGAAGCAAATCAGCGAAAGCCTGTTCGTCCATCAGGGCATGAGCAAGCAGCGGGCCCGTGAGCGCTGCCTGTCGTTGCTGGAGCAAGTCGAGCTCCCCGCCACAGCCGATATGCTGAGCCGTTATCCGCACCAACTTAGCGGCGGCCAGCGGCAAAGGGTCATGATCGCCATGGCGCTGGCTAATGAACCTCAGATACTCATCGCTGATGAACCGACCACCGCCCTGGATGTAACGGTACAAGAAACCATTCTCGATCTGATCAAACGCTTACAGAAAGAATTGAATCTTTCCATACTATTGATCAGCCACGACTTGGGTGTCGTCAGCCGTTTTGCCGAAGACATTGTGGTCATGCATAACGGCAAGCGTGTGGAGTCTGGCCCCACCGACACCGTACTAAGCCAACCAACGCAAGATTATACTCGTCACCTTATCGAGGCAGAGCCACAGGGGCGCGCCAAGCCATTGCCCGATGGCACCCCCGTGCTGCTGAGCGCCACCAACATGGCAGTCACTTTCAAGGGCAAGCGCCAGTCTCTATTCACGCCACCAAGCCTGCTACACGCGGTAGACCACATCAATCTCACCCTGCGCAAGGGGGAAACCCTGGGTATCGTTGGCGAATCGGGGTCCGGTAAATCGACCCTCGCCCTGGCTTTACTGCGCTTGATCAAGAGTGACGGTGACATTGACATGAATGGCACTGATATTCGCGCCCTCTCTCGCACAGGGTTACGGCAATGGCGCAGCCGTTTTCAAGTGGTATTCCAGGACCCCTATGGCAGCCTCAACCCGCGCATGACCGTAGGCCAAATCGTCGCCGAAGGCTTGGCGGTTCACGCTCCAGAGCTGACGAGTACAGAGCGGGAAAATCGTGTCGGTCGCATTCTCGAGGAGGTCGGGCTGCCCATTACCGTTCGTCACCGCTACCCCCATGAGTTCTCTGGCGGGCAACGCCAGCGCATTGCCATTGCCCGTGCGCTCATCATGGAGCCTGCATTACTGGTGCTGGACGAACCCACCTCAGCGCTGGATCGCAGTGTTCAGCACCAGATACTGGAATTACTGAAGGCACTACAAGAGCGACGGGGACTCAGCTATCTGTTTATCAGCCATGATTTGAAAGTTATCCGTGCTATTTGTCACCGTGTGCTGGTGATGAAAGACGGCAAGACCGTGGAACATGGCGAAACTGAGGCCATTTTCGAAAACCCGCAGCAACCGTACACCCAGACGCTGATCGATGCGGCCTTTGCCAACAGCAGGAAACAGACGGTTGCACTTTGATCGCCCTCGATCGGGCGTAATAACCGGACTAATTGCCTATAATTAGTGACAAGTTCAAAGTTGAAAGTTAAAAGCGCAGATCACATTAGCGGCAATCTGGACTACCTTCATCGTAAACCTTGCGGTAGTAGAGCTGTTTACTTCCAGGCTCGGGAATGGTTTATGCCGATAGCAAGCAAGCCAGATCGTGCTTATTAACTTTCAACTTTCAACTTTCGACTCAAAAGTATATCGAGGATGAACATGGGATTTCTTGCAGGCAAACGTTACCTGATTGTCGGAGTCGCCAGCGACCGCTCCATTGCCACCGGAATTGCTGAAGCCATGCACCGCGAAGGTGCTGACTTAGCTTTCACCTACCAGAATGACAAGCTGAAAAGCCGCGTACTCAAAGCCGCAGAGCGCTATGGCAGCAGTGAAGCCCTGTGTTTCCCCTGTGATGTCACCAGCGACGAGGCTATTGATGCCGTTTTCTCTGAACTCGGCAAACAATGGGATGGCCTCGACGGCATTGTGCACGCCGTCGGTTTCGCCCCCGCTAACGAACTGGATGGTAACTTTGTCGATGTAGCCACCCGCGAGGGTTTTCAGATTGCCCATGACATTTCCAGCTATAGCTTCGTAGCTCTGGCCAAGGCCGGAAAAAGCATGTTGGCTGGCCGTAATGGCGCCCTGCTCACCCTTACCTACCATGCTGCGCGCCAGTCTGTACCGAACTACAACGTGATGGGCATGGCCAAAGCCAGCCTGGAAGCCTCAGTGCGTTACCTGGCCGCCAGCATGGGACCAGACGGTGTGCGGGTAAACGGCATCTCTGCCGGCCCTATCCGTACCCTTGCAGCCTCCGGCATTAAGAAATTTCGCAGCATGCTGGATTACAATGCGGCCAAAGCACCATTACGCCGCAACGTAACCATTGAGGAAGTGGGCAATACTGCTGCCTTTCTATGCTCAGACTTGGCCTCCGGCATCACCGGCGAAATCACTTACGTCGATGCTGGTGCGAGCACTGTGTCCATGCCGTTCGAACTGGAGCTTTAAAAGCAGAGCGTTCTTCATTTTAGCGAGTTTTGCTGACAAAAAAGCCCCCCTAAACGGTGGGGCTTTTTTGGTTCAGTGGAGCACTCCGGGAAAGCGGTATGGGTACGGGCCTTAGCTTACACAGAGCATCTGCCGACCCTCGTTTAGCCATTAGCCACGCAGGCATAACGGTTGCCTTTGAAAAGGGCAACCTCATCCATCATCTAGTACGCACCTGACTGAGATCCGGGGCACTAAATCGTGTTCCAGCCGGATCGTGTCGATGGCCTTGAGTTGAAGATGCGCCAATACAAACCAGTCAGGGAGACGATCTGATTTGAGCGGCAACAGGTACAGTGCTTCTGATTGCTGGTGAGGCGCTCTGTGAGGCGAGAAAGAGGGACAATCTCACTGCACATCGCAGTGAGGGTGGTGCAACCGCTCTAGAGCGGTGAGTGACGAGGGATCGGCTGAGTTGCACAGGTACTTAGAAGCAGATGAGGGGGGGCGAGACGTGGAGGGAAGAAACCTTCCTCGGCCACTCCACGCAAACGTAGCATTTAACAGGGTGGCAGTGTCTTTGTTGTGTTGCTTGGTCTCACAAACAACATGACTCGGTGCACCGCTCGCCCCCTACCCGTTTCACTCTAATCCGCGATGGATTAAAAAATCGCTTGTCGAGACTCCTGCTACCTCTTAGGGCCCTGCTACAGAAGCGTGTAAACCACACCTACAGAAAAAGTATGGTCAGTTTCATTGGTCCCCGAAGGGGCCGAAGAATCGTTCTCAAGCAGATGACGTAGACGTAACGCGAAACGTGAGTTGATTGCCGTGGTCAGAGAGGTTTCCGCCCGGCTATCCGCTCCATCATCACCAATTTCTGTGGAAAAATCCTCTTTGAAAATGGTGTTGTCGCTGACTTGAAGCTCATATTTGATACCGACGCGCGCGATGGCATTCTCTTCGGAGTCATGGCAGCTCATATAGCTGTCTTGGGGCTCTAGGCACTTTACTCGATAACCTGGGCCGATTTCAGCATCCAGAGTCTGCACATCCGAATCAATCCAGCGGCGGCCCACACCAATAGCGTAACTGGCCTCGTAGTGATAACCCGAGAAGTTGTCTTTCTGATAGGTCAGCACATTGAACAGGTAGTTCTTGGCGTCTTCACCCAGCTTACGATCCAGCTTGTAGGAAGCGAAGTAATTCTCATCGGTACGGTTGTATTCTTCCGTATCGGGATCTTCCTCCTTCTCGTTATTAGCCTCAGCCTTAAATGTATGACGCCATTTCGCGCTGTCTCGGGCCATATTAACGTTAGCATTGGTTGAGTCGGAATTGGTGTTGCCTCGCTTGAATAGCAGCCCGACACCAATTTCCCCGGACCACTTCGAAACTTCACTGCCTTCGTCAGTGGCTGCGTCTTCTGCAGCTACAGAAACCGCCGGAAGACCGGCGGCTAGCAGCATGGCAGCGATTGTCTTACTGCGCATGTATGACTCCTTAATCGTTTTTATCGAGATGTACGTCCATCTGCGGGAAAGGAATGCCAATCCCCGCATCATCAAAGCGGCGTTTCACAATTTCAGTGGTATCCCATAGAACGGGCCAATAGTCCGCACTCTTCACCCATGGGCGACACAGGAAGTTCACTGAGCTATCTGCCAACTCACCCACAACGATAGTCGGCGCAGGATCCTTGAGAACACGCTCATCCGCAGCCAGAACGTCTTCCAGCACCTTCTTAACCACGGAAAGGTCAGCATCGTAAGCGACACCAAAGACCATATCCACCCGGCGAGTCGGTTTTTCGGAATAGTTGATGATATTGCCGGACATGATGGCACCGTTGGGAACAGTCACCACTTTGTTGTCCGGGCTGTTCATGATGGTAGCAAAAATGCGGATTTCCTTGACGGTACCAGAAGCCCCACCGGCTTCCACGTAATGCCCCACGCGAAACGGCTTGAACAGGATCAACATGACACCCGCGGCGAAATTACCGAGGGAATCTTTCAACGCCAGGCCGACTGCCAAGCCGGCAGCACCCAGAATCGCTACCAGAGAGGTTGTTTCAATGCCAAGCTGATCCAGAGAGGCGATAACCACAAAAACGAACAAAAGTACATGAACGATGCGTCCCAAGAAGGTTGCCACCGTTTCGTCCATACGCTTATTCAGCAATTTTTTCACCCCGCTACTCAGGCGGGCAACAATCCAGCTACCAATAATGAAAATGGCCAGTGCCGCAGCAATGCTCCAGGCATACGGCACCAGGTTTTCATTGGCAAAGGTTTCCAGTTGAGTCAAATATTGATCCATTAAGCGTACTCCTCATCCAGTGAGGGCGAATTATGCCCGTTCCTGCGGCAACCCCAAGTCAAGGCGCTGCCACCAGCGCAGGATTTTACAGAAATTTCATAAACACGGCGCGGAAATACCTGTGATTTCAGCACCAAGGTTGCTGCAAGCATGAAACCTAATGGCGAATATAACCACTCCGCCACCGGCCACAGGGGGCTCTACCCGCTATTTGAGCAAGAAAAGCCTCCCATATTGGGTATCTGCGCCCTACCCCGCTATAATGCATGCCCCAATTTTCCCGCCTTTGTCGGAGCCATCATGTCACAGAACCCGCGCGTTCAACTTACTGCTCAACTTAAAGAACGCATCCTGATTCTTGATGGCGGCATGGGCACCATGATTCAGCGCTGCAGGTTCAGTGAAGAAGAGTTTCGTGGTGCCCGATTTGCTGATTGGCCTAGCGATTTAAAGGGGAATAATGACTTGCTCAGCATGACCCAGCCTGAGCGAATCAAAGCTTTGCATAAGGGCTACCTTGATGCCGGCGCGGATATCATCGAGACCAACTCCTTTAACTCCACGTCTATCGCCATGGCCGATTACGCCATGCAAGACCTGGCCCGTGAGATCAATGTGGCCGCCGCTCGCGTAGCCCGCGAAGCGGCAGACGAAGCCTCCACTCCGGATAAGCCCCGTTATGTAGCCGGGGTGCTCGGCCCCACTAACCGCACAGCCAGCATCAGCCCGGATGTGAACGATCCCGGCTACCGCAACACCCATTTTGATGCCCTAGTAGAGGCATACCTTGAGGCCCTTGATGGCCTGGTAGAAGGCGGCATCGATATGGTCCTGATCGAAACCATCTTCGACACGCTGAATGCCAAAGCTGCTGTTTTTGCAGTAGACCAGTATTGCTATGAGAACAATCTCGATCTGCCGGTGATGGTGTCGGGGACGATCACCGATGCGTCAGGACGTACCCTCACGGGTCAAACCACGGAAGCGTTTTACAACTCCCTGCGCCATGCCCGACCGATTAGTTTCGGCCTGAACTGCGCCTTGGGGCCCATGGAGCTACGCCCCTATATTGAAGAGCTGTCGCGAATCTCAGAAACCTACGTGTCCGCCCACCCTAACGCTGGCCTCCCCAACGAAATGGGCGAATACGACCTGGATCCTGCCACCATGGCCAAAGAAGTACGCGCCTGGGCAGAGAAAGGTTTCCTGAACATTATCGGCGGCTGCTGCGGGACCACCCCTGAACATATCGGCGCCATGGCCGAGGCGGTCGAAGGACTCGCGCCACGGCAATTACCCGAGATCGAGGTAGCGTGCCGCCTTTCCGGCCTGGAGCCCTGCACCATTACCAAGGACTCCCTGTTCGTCAACGTGGGTGAACGCACCAACGTGACCGGTTCCAAGCGTTTTCTACGCCTGATCAAAGAGGAAGATTACGACACCGCCTTGGACGTGGCCCGCGACCAAGTTGAAAACGGCGCTCAGATCATCGACATCAACATGGACGAGGGGATGCTGGAATCCGCCGAGTGCATGGTGAAATTCCTCAACCTGGTAGCCTCAGAGCCAGAAATCTCCAAAGTGCCAATCATGATCGATTCCTCCAAATGGGGGGTGATCGAGGCAGGCCTGAAGTGCATCCAGGGCAAGGGTGTGGTGAATTCGATTTCCATGAAGGAAGGTGAAGATGCCTTCCTGCACCAGGCTCGGCTGCTGCGTCGCTATGGCGCCGCCGTTATCGTGATGGCATTCGATGAAGAGGGACAGGCGGACACCCGCGAACGCAAGGTGGAAATCTGCACCCGTGCTTACAAGCTGCTCACAGAGGAAGTGGATTTTCCGCCCGAAGACATCATCTTCGATCCCAACATCTTTGCCATCGCTACCGGTATCGAAGAGCACAATAACTACGCCGTGGATTTCATTGAAGCAGTAGGTGACATCAAGCGCACCCTGCCCCACGCCATGATTTCCGGCGGCGTTTCCAATGTGAGTTTCTCGTTCCGTGGCAACGACACCGTACGCGAGGCCATTCACGCAGTGTTCCTCTACTACGCCATCAAAAACGGCATGGACATGGGTATCGTCAACCCCACCATGCTCGCCATTTATGCGGACATCCCCGACGAACTGCGCAACGCCGTTGAAGACGTGGTGCTCAATCGCAACGAAGACGGCACCGAAGTGCTGCTCGATCTCGCCGAGAAATACCGGGGTAGCGGCGCCGAAAAAGCCAAGAAAGAGGACCTGGCCTGGCGCGAATGGCAAGTAGAAAAACGCCTGGAGCATGCTCTGGTTAAAGGTATTGCTGACTACGTGGAAGAAGACACGGAGCTGGCCCGCCAGAACGCCGTGCGCCCACTACACGTAATCGAAGGCCCGTTGATGGACGGCATGAACGTGGTTGGCGACCTGTTTGGCGAAGGCAAAATGTTTCTGCCGCAAGTGGTGAAATCCGCCCGGGTGATGAAAAAAGCAGTGGCCTATCTGATGCCCTTCATGGAAAAAGAAAAGGAAGAAATGGGCACCCAGGATGAAGCCAATGGCAAGATTCTGATGGCCACCGTAAAAGGTGATGTGCACGACATCGGCAAGAACATTGTCGGGGTAGTACTGCAGTGTAACGGCTATGACGTGGTGGATATGGGCGTCATGGTGCCCTGCGACAAGATCCTGGAGAAGGCGAAAGAAGAGAAGGTCGATATCATTGGCCTGTCCGGGCTGATCACGCCCTCACTGGAAGAAATGGTACATGTAGCCAGCGAAATGCAGCGCCTGGAAATGGATCTGCCACTGATGATCGGCGGCGCCACCACCAGCCGAATTCATACTGCAGTAAAAATCGACCCTGCCTACGAGCAGGCGGTGGTCCATGTGGCTGATGCCTCTCGTGCGGTGGGCGTGGCGTCCAAGTTGCTATCCAAGACCGCCAAGCCAGAATATGTCGCCGAAATCAAAGACACCTACGAGGCGCTTCGCGTGCGACGCCAGCAGCAGCAAGTGGATCGCAGCCTGATCTCCATTGATCAGGCAAGGGAACAACGCTTCCAGCCAGATTGGAACGGCTACACACCTCACGAGCCCAAGGTGAAAGGCCTAAAGGTCTTCGACGATTATCCGCTGAACGACCTGATACAGCGTATTGACTGGACCCCCTTCTTCCGTGCCTGGGAGTTGGCGGGCAAGTTCCCCCGCATTCTGGAAGACGAAGTGGTGGGGGTTGAAGCGACTAAGCTCTACCGCGACGCCCGGGAGATGCTTGATAAAATAGTTGAAGAAAAGTGGCTAACCGCCCGTGCTGTAATAGGTTTTTGGCCAGCCAACTCTGCTATGGATGATATCGAGCTATACCGCAACCCTGGCGACAAGGAGGCTTTCATGACCCTCCACCACCTGCGCCAACAGCTGGACCGGAGCAAGAACGACAAGCCGGACTTCTGCCTGAGCGACTTTATCGCACCGAAAGAAACCGGGATCACCGATTGGCTGGGCGGCTTTGCGGTAACCGCAGGCATTGGTATCGACGAACACGTGGCCCGCTTCGAGGCCGATCACGACGACTATTCCGCCATCATGCTCAAGGCCCTGGCAGACCGGCTGGCCGAAGCCTTTGCCGAACGCCTGCATGAAAAAGTCCGCAAAGACTATTGGGGCTACGCCAGTGATGAAGTGCTGAGCAACCAAGACATGATAAGCGAGAAATACCAGGGCATTCGCCCTGCTCCCGGCTACCCAGCGTGCCCGGACCACACCGAAAAAGGCCTGCTGTGGCAACTGCTGGACCCAGAGACCCATGCGGGCATGACGCTCACAGAAAGCTACGCCATGCTGCCCACAGCGGCGGTGTCTGGCTGGTATTTCGCTCACCCGCAAGCCAAGTATTTCGGCACGGGTAAGCTGGCCAAAGATCAGATGGATGACTATGCGGCCCGTAAAGGCATGCCGCGCAAGGAGATTGAAAAAATGGTGCCCCATCTGCTGGGCTACATGGACGATAAATAAACAGACCACGGAAACGTTTTGCAGGAGGAACGCCAAGCGCATTGGGGCCTGCAGAACGGATTTTCCGACCCTGTTATGGCTCTTCCGGCAGATCGAACCGGCTCGACCACTCTCTGGCATCAATGACTTCGCGGTAACCATGCCAAGTGGCATAGCCCAATACCGGCAACAACACCAGCAGGCCCAAATAGGCCGTCAGCAACCCGACCAGTAAGCAGGCACCGATCAGACAGGCCCACAGAAACAAAGGAAACTTGTTACGCAGCACCGCATTGGTACTGGTAATCACCCCCGTCACCATGTCGGTCTTTCGATCCATAATCATCGGTAACGAAAACGTACTGACAATAAAGACGATGGCACAGAACAGCGCACCGACACTGCTCCCTACCCCAAAGAACAACAGTACATTCTCTAGGTGCCATTCGTTCACCGGGTAAAAGATATACATCAAGTTGGCTGCCCGGGCCCAAACCAGAAACACCACCACCAAGATCACCGTAAACGTCAGAGCGTCACCAAAGCAGGAGCGTGCCTGAGAAAGGCTCTGCGACAGACTGGGGCGGCGACCTTGCTGCAACTGGATGCTAATAGCGTAAAGGTTAAGCGCCAGCAGGGGGCCAAGAAAGACAAAACCGGAAAGCAGCCCCAGATACAGACCCATGTTCCCGAACCACCAAGCCGCAGCAGTGATCAGATAACTGACCAGCACCATGATGGCACCATATACTAGGCTCGCCCCTGGGGCGGCCAGGAAATCTGTCCAGCCCTTATGCAACCAGCGTAACGGCGCGGCGTTGTCGATAGTACGGCATGGCGCCACGAACGGACGAGTATCTTCTTGTTGGTGTGGGGATTGGCGCATGGCAGCGGCCTCAGTGAGAGGAAAACCTGTAGCTCAAACACATTGTACGGATCGTCTGAGTTACCCTTCTGTGCCGTTATCGTTATCCATTACAGACGCTACATCAAGCTGCCCACGTGTCGCATCCAGCGTCGCCATCAAGTTATCCTGAACACTGTGCATCACATCGCTGGCAGCCCAGATGGCGGGGATTGCGTAGGTCACCGCCAGGCTGGCCGCGCTGTTGGCCGGGTCCTGTTCTGCAACAACTATGCCCGCAGCCTGCACCAGCCAGGGCAGCCACGCTGGCTCCACCTGATCCACCACCACGATGTCACCGGGCTGTATCTTGTTCAGGCACCAGGCACTACACACGCGCCGAATCGGCCCTTCCACTGAGCCGTTTACCAACGGCAAGCCCCGCAGTAACGGGCTCAGCCGTTGGCCGCCACCGAAGCCATAACCGACCTGATCCATCTTCCAGTCCGGTGCGCCCTGCAAGCCGTCATCCAGGTAACGGATCTTGCGGTCCGCGATAACATCCTTATTAGCACTAGCGGGTATTTTTTGGCCCATCCATAACTGCCAGAGCTCATCAAAATACAGAAAATAAATATCATCAGGGTGCTGTAGCATGCTCTGCTCCACCGCGATGGCGCCCATGGAGCGCAATAGTTGCCGCAAACGATTACCGATCGCAAAACGCAGCCCGCGGGCCATTCGCGCCATCTGCAATGCACTGGTGTCCTGCTCGGTGGGTTGAGCCAACGCTGCATCACTGATCAAGCCCGGCTGCTGCAAGGCATGCAGTGTGGCTGCCTGGGCGGGCCCTTGATTCAAGGGAGCATGAACCGGGTCCGCCCCGGGACGCAGCGTGGTTTGACGTACTGCGTCAATATTACCGTCGGCCAGCATTTCCACTGCCTGCAATTCAGCGGGCGTGACCAGTAACGCCAAGGGTAACGGAGCGGCATAGCGAGGCAAGGCATCCGCTAGTGTTAAATAAGCAAGTTCACCCTCCACACGGCTGAGGGACTCGCCCATGGCATCCAGCCGCATAAAGGCTCGCCACAAGCCTTCACGGGTTATATCGGGCTCTTTCCATTGACGAACACCCAGAGACAGTTGCGTCAGCCGCCAGCGATGGCGCCATTGGGTAGCGCTGTTGGCAATCCGAGGGCGCGGTTTCGTCGGTACCGTATCGGGTTGATAATCCAGCGACTGCCATGCTGGCGGAACAAAGCGCCCTGCCCCCTGATGTTGGTCCTGAAGCTCCCGGAAGAACGCACAATTGGTGTAGATGTGACTGTGCTGGCGCCGGTACGGCTCAATCTTGGCCAGCCCACTCCAGCCTGACTGATCCACCAATGGCTCCCAGAAAGCCGCTTTCAGCCAGCGACCGGCCAAGGTGTACCATAAAGGCGTTTCTACCTGGTTGAAAAGCCCGACCCCGGCTCGACGCGTCCAGGCTTCCTTGGGCATGGGGAGAGAGCCCACCGGGAGCGTTTGTAATAACCACAACTGCGCACCATCAAAGACCCACTCACCGGCCTGGGGGCGATCAAAATTATGCTTAAGTTGAGTGTGGAGTTGGCACAGCAAAGTCTGGTCAACGTGCTCGCCCAGCGGCATCCTGGCATCGGAAGCATGCACCAACCGGCCGCTATCATCGAAAATTAGACGTTGCCGTTCGGCGCTCCCTTCAACAACCCCTTCCACCACCATATGTGGCAGATCCTGTCGCAGGGGATGGCGTGTGAAAAGCACCCCGGCTGCCTGTTGCAGCGGCAGTGCCTGGATAACCACGTGACCCGGACCGGGGGCTCGCTCAAAAATACTCTGCAGTGCCGCCGCCAGTGCTTCGTCAGAATCCAGATTCAACAGGCTTTCCCGCCGCGAGTCCGGGTTCATTAGCCCTTGCTGCAGCACCCAGTAACGGTTATCAGAGAACATGCGAGGCAAGGCGCGCAGTTGTTGTGTCAACGATGCAACCGTGCTCTGCACCACGACATGACGTTCAATCCGCCAACTCGGCGGGACCGGCAGGCCCATGGCCGCCCAACGTTGCAGATTTTCGCCACCCTCAATGTCGGCAGTCAGTACTTCAATGCTCATGAGCCGTTTCTTATTGGTCGGTAGTGTTTGTTATGTCCGTGGCTACGGTAAAGAACGAATCGCACTCCGCCCAGACCCAGCCAGTACAGGAGGGGTGTGAGCAGCAATATCCCCAGCGCGATCACGGCCGCGATACCGCCGAACAGAACCGGCGCTTTCATCAGCGTACTCATCAACGAGTCCTGCCAATAGAAAAACCATTGGTGGTCAGCGGGAAAAATCCATAGGTGGAACTGATAGAAAACCTGCGTTGGGCCTACAATCGCTAACCACGCTACCACAGGCCCCAAAGTGAAAACAGTAATGCCAAGGCGCCACAGCATGGGTGGCGCCTTAAGTCGGATACTTAGCCAGGCAAACGGTAACCAAAGCCCTAAAAGAACCCAAAACAGCACCCGCCCAACATCAATAAAATTGGCCACATCCTGCAGGTGTTGGAGCTCGGCCTGGTGCAATAGCGGACGTGCTATTTTACCTGCTGGCTGATAGCCGATATCGGCCAATCCCGCCCCACCGTTATGGACCGCATCGCGAATTTGCTCAAATGCCTTCCAGTGTTGCTCAGGGAGCAATTGTTCAAAGTCGGATTTAAAGCGATTTTGAGGTCCGTAAAGCTCTATATGTTGGGCGATATCCAAATGTTGATACCAAAAACGATAGCCATAGTTCACTTGGCTGTACAAAGCCCAGCTCAGCGTCAATGCCAACAAAACAGCAATGACGGCATATAAAAACCACACTAACGTGGCTGCCATCAGGCTTGGTTGGGCCTTTTTTTTCATAACACCCTCGCAGTAATAACAAAATAATAAGCAGAGGGCGTAGCTACATGTGGCCGCTCTTCATGCCCATGGCCCTGATGGGGGGCTTTTTGATGTTAGCGGGTTCCAGCGCCAAACCAACGCACAGACAGAGCACCACTCCAGCGCAGGTGAAGGATTGAAGTGGACAGCCAGCCTTACCCCACCGCCGACGGCCCATGTAGCCAGTGACCAGTTGATCCTGCTGCCAGAGAACAGAATGTACAGCGGGCGTTACCGACGATGAGCCCGCCCTTGAAGGCAAGGGATCGTATTAGGCAGGGGCTCTATGGGTGACTATGCAGTTGCCGTTGAATTGCGTATTTCTGCCGCTAGTTATTTATCATTTTGTAGCGGCTACACCTTCTACTACCTTTGCAGGGTTGCGCGCACCGTGGCAGTACCCGGCTTCTCCCCTGGCGTCATTTCCAGATTGCTTAACTGTGCGCCGGTCTGCTGAAGTGATTGCAACCAAAGCATCGTCTGCGAGACCACCTGATTTTCCATCTGGATACGCACGGCGCGATTACCATCCGGTGAAAAATTTTTCAGCGTAAGGCCGAACTGATCAGCACTTCGGCTCACATTACCGATCCAGTTGCCTGCAGGTTGTGCTGACGACGAGTCACCACGTCGGGCCGCGATAACCGCTGCACGGTTATCCTCAATCCACTGCAGGGTCTGCTGGTTAGAGACAAACTGCCGTTGCGCTTGATCTCGCGCCGCCACCGAGGGAGCCCAGATCAGCCAGTACACCAGCACCACAAACGTCACCACAGCCAGTACTTGCAGGATGCGCTGTTCACGGGGTTCACGGCTTTGATACCACTGGATGGCTTGTTCTCGACGCTGAGCCGCCAGTTTTTTCAGTTCGGTTGTACTGCTCATCCCGGCTGCTCCACCTTGATTCGCGCGCTCACGCCCTGAGCACTATTGCGATAATTTGCTATAGAGGCACGCGCCCCCTGCTTTTTAAGTGCATTCTGGAGCTGCTCCAGCTGGGCATAATCCTTGGCACCCACATCCAGTAGCAACGTATTTTCACGCTGATCGTATTGCAGTCGTTTGGGCTCAACTTTTATCTCTTTCAACACCTGCGCCACTGGCCCCAGAAGTGGGAAGAAATCAGCCTGGCCTGACTTGCCACCGCCACCAAGATGAGTCAGGCGGCCCTCAAACTGGCGGCTCAAGGCCGCAGAGGCCTTGTCACCGGGGAACAGGTTCTCGAATAGCGTCTGGGCATCGGCAAAAGCCGCTTCGGCCGCCTGATTATAGCGCCACTGTTGCACCCAGATAGCCACCAGAGCCAGCACAAACACTGACGCAGCAAGAATGCCAAGCGGCTTCCAGGGGGTAAAGGCTGTGCGGGTGCCTTCCTTTTGCTTTGGGGCATAAAGGCCCGTGAGCAACTCCTGCGCCGAGCCACCGCGCAAGGCGTCAACAAAAGCCGTGGAACCGGATAGCACCATGGCGTCGTTGAGACTATCGCCAAACAGGGCCTGCATACCCTCGCGTTGTTGGGCATCAACCACCAGACAGCGCTCCCGGTCTGCCATCAATAAGGTCTGGTCTTCATCCAGCTCAGCAATTAATGGGGCCTGCCCCTGAAGCCGCTCGGCGTCCACCTGCAGGGAGCCGATCAGCGCCCCCTGCTCGCTGGCCCACCGTTTGAGCTGCTCAATGAAATGGCGGGCAATGGCGGTTACTTCGTAATCATCTCCACGACCTTTGCGGGAAACAAACCACAGTGACTCGGGATTACCCAGCATCTGCTCTTCCAGTAAATACGGAAGAATACGCTGCATATGCCGTGCCTGCTTACGGGTCAGTGCCACATGGGTCAGCCGGGCAAACGCGACGCTGACAATAACATGGAGGGTCTGCCCGGCAGACTGTTCCAGCGCTTCGCGCAGGCTCATGACCTGAACAACTTCCGCAGGATGACGTTGCACCAGTACCGGATGCTCAAGATCCGGGTCCGTTTCCCCTGCACCGCTTAAGTAAATCAGTGGAGCCTCTGCCACGCTGTTGTGTCCTTTGGTCGTTATGTCTGCGTTATATTTTCGCTGCGTGTTCGTCCGGCATGGCCGGCACTCAATGCACTGCCTATCCGGTTACACTGTCATTCCAGTGTATCAAGACGAACCTCGATCCACATTGTAGAAGGGATTGCAGGCCGGTTCGAGCGGGGTAAGCAACGGGCTGACCTGACGGCTGAACACTTCGGTGCCCTGATCCTCCTCATTGCGGCGTCGCAGTCGGCTTACCAAGCGGCTCAGTTGCCCCTCAACCTCCACATCCACCATGACCTGAAAGTACTCACTACTAACCCCCAGCAAATCGCTTATCTGCTGCTTGGTATCAGCCTCCATTTCGCTAAACGGAGCAACCTGCATTAGATCACTGACGGCGGCAATGGGTTTCTCTTCACGCTGTTTAACAATGGCTGCTGCTGCATCACTACCTGCCGCCGCACCCAACACTGCATCCAGCACCTGCAGCGGTGCGGTATTAACGTTCAATGTTGTTCCCAGTGGCAAGGCCGTAAACAACCCCCAAACCATGCTATCTTGAGGCTGATTAGCCACCTGGAAACTGAGCAAGGCACGCAGTTCGGACTCATGGGCCGCGGGCATATTCGGGGTGCGCCGGCTGCGGTAATCCGCATCCTCCGCCCCTTCTACGCCGTCAACAATATTGTTGGAATCCAACCAATCGGCCATTTCGTTGGCTAACCGTGAGGCGTCGGTTTCCTGGGGAAAGGTCAACTCGATCAGCCGAGTGAGCCGGTCGATACTGTCGGAATTGCGAACAAAATTGCCACCTTCGGCGCTAATCAGCCAGTTTAGATTAAACCGGCCCTGCAGGTCCTGAACGCTGGCGCTGAGAACGGCATCTTCATAAGGCGTTGGCGGCAATTGGACAGCCCATTGTTCTTCAACGCAATCATCCACCAGAGCATTATTATTCTGGTCATCCTGCAGGTCATCGATCAGCCCTTGTTGGGCCACCACCTCTGCCGCCATGGCGTACTGGTAGCGCTTGTCCCATTGCAGCAGATTGTCGGCCCGGGTCAGGAAACGGTCTTGGCGGAACAGCACTTCAACAGTAATGGTAGTTAACAAGGCCAGTAGCAGCAGCACGATCACCAGTGCCATGCCCCCCTGTCGTCGAGCCATTTGCTTCAACGGGCTTACCCTCAACTCCATGGATTCACCACTGTGCGGTAAAACCTATGCACCACGTCGCCATTTTCCAGCTCGATTTCCACCTCAATACTCTTTGGCAGACGCTGCTGCCAAACGGGCACTGCCACCATACTCACATCCGGCCACAATTCCAGCCATTGCCACTCCCCCTGGGGGGTGAGGTCAAGGTAGCGCACCGTGAAACGTTCCACATGATCGATTAACACATCTTGCTGATATTCGGTGGCCACATTGGTGTCCAACACCGGCCAGTAGCGACGATACAGGGTGCCATTTTCCAGCGCATACACCACGCGCTGCATTTCGCTACGCTTTCGCAGTCCAAACGGGTTGGCCCATCCAAGGCGGGTAAACTCAACGTAGTTGTCCCGGCCAAGAATGGCTGGCTGCGGGTCCCCATAAGGGTCGCGGACCGGGCGGTTGATAAGCTGTTCGAAATCCAGGGTCAGGAACGTCACCGCTCGCTGGTTGCGCTCCATCTCATCGGCATTGTCTTTGAGCTGCTCGCGGCCCTGCAGGGCGCTGCTGAGAAAGCTGGCAACCCAGACATAGATGAACGCAAAAATCGCGATGGTGACGACCATTTCCAGCAGAGTAAAACCGTGCTGGAAAGAACGCTGGGCGTTAGTCGAGTGTTGGAGATTTATCATCCGGAGGCCGGTTTCCCGATCAGACTGGCTAAGTGATACGCCATTTGGCCCTGATCATCGTCCTGCATCATGCCGACTTCGATATCCACCCGGCGGGTATCAGGGTAAGGGCCTTCACTGACCCGGGTATTGACCCACCAATCACGACCATTTCGAGTGACGGTAGAATCAGACTCACCGGTGGTCGGCCACTGCTGGTACACCTGCATTTCCACTAATTTGTCCGAGGCAACCAGGAAGCCGAGATGGGTCTCATTAATATTGGTATAGGCGCGAGCGGTGGAGCCGATGGTCTGACCAAGCACCACCATGACCAGAGCAAGAAGGGAAACAGCAACCAACACTTCTACAAGGGTAAAACCGCGCTGCTGTTTCATTCCGGCTCTTCCTCAATCATTCGTGCGCGCCGTTCCAGCCATTCTCTCTTTTCCTGCTCCTGGTTTTTGTCCTGCTCCATATCCGGATCGGAGATTTGCCCCAAGGCAGAGATTTGCCATCGCTGCACTGCTTCCAGATCATCCCGGCTTTGCATGGACAATGTGACCGGAGAGACTTCACCACTGGGGAAAAAGAACACCTGGGGGAAGACCTTTTCCTGCTCATCTTCAGCTCTCCGATTTTCTTGGCGCTGGGATGCAGCTCGCTCGTCATCCTCTTCGGCGAGCACACCTTCACCCAGATCCAAAGAGGTGTCTTGCTTTACCAGGCTTTCAGCAACCTGGCTAAGGCTGGCTTGTTCTTCATCCGCCAGCTCATTCACTTGCCAGACCAGCTCCAGCGCTGGAGAGATTTGACGTGGCTTGAGAGCGGTGTCTTCGATGGGTAGAAAATCGGCAGCGGTAATGTCGTAGGCTAGGGGCTCCCAGCCATCATGGCGCAAGCGTAGCGCCAATAATTGTCCGGAAAACAAGCTGCGTTCATTGAGCAACGCCAGGGTATCCTTGAGACGAGCAGACTCCTGTTCCAGCTGTCGGTCGTCCGATGTCCAGTTACCCTGGCTGATCACCACCGCGCTCAGCAGCGCGATCAGCCCCACCACCACCATGATCTCCAGCAAGGTGAAGCCGAACTGCTGGGTGCGGGGCAAACGCATATTACTGAACGTCACGCCAGTTGATGTCTGCGTCCGAGCCTTCGCCACCCTCCACGCCATCGGCGCCCATGGACAACAGGTCGAAGGGACCGTCTACACCAGGGCTGATATAAACATAGTCGTTGTTCCAGGCATCCAGCGGGACCTTTGGCAGGTAACCACCGTCGGGCCACTTACGAGCGGAAGAGGGTCGCTCAACCAAGCCATTCAAGCCTTCCTCACTGCTGGGATAGCTACCATTATTGAACTTGTAAAGATCCAACTGCTGAACGATTTTACCCATATTGGCCTTGGTGAGGTCCACCTTGGCGGCTTCCCCCTGGCCAATCACGTTAGGCACAATCACCGCCGCCAACAGGCCGATAATGGCGACCACAACCATAATTTCCAGCAGGGTAAACCCTGACATGGCGCTTTTTGCTTTCATTCCTTCACCTTAACCGGCTAATAAGTTATTCATTTGCATGATCGGCAGCATGACCGACAGGACGATCATGACAACCACCCCGGCCATGACCAACAACATGATTGGGCCGAGCAGCCCCACCATGGTCCCAATCGTGCTACTCAATTCCCGTTCCTGATAATCCGCGGCCCGGGTCAACATGTTGTCCAGCTCACCACTGGCCTCACCACTGGCAATCATCTGCACCAACATGGGAGGGAAATAGCCACTGGCATCCAGGGCGCGGCTGAGGCTGCCGCCTTCACGCACCTTGGCGGCAGCGTTTTTTACCGCATTGCGGACCGCCAGATTGCCCACCACCTGCGCGGCAATAAACAAGGCATCCACCAACGGCACACCGGAGCGACCGAGGATGCCCAGCGTGCTGGCCAGCCGGGCACTGTCACCAGCCCGTAGCATGGTGCCGACCAGCGGCATATTGACCAGACGCTGGTGCACCCGTAATCGAAAGCGCGGCTCACGCATGGCTCGCATGAATATCACCACGCCCAGCACAATTAACAACACCACCAGCCAGCCCCAGCCTCGGGCAAAGTCGCTCATGGCCATGACAATACGGGTGAGTAACGGTAATGCCTGGTCTCGCCCCTCGAATACCGCCACCAGCTTCGGAACCACGAAGGTCATCATCAGCATGATGACGATGGAGGCAAACACCATGATAAACGCAGGATAAATCATCGCCTGGGCTACGGAACGCCCAGTGTCGTGCCGAGTTTCCAGGTAATCCGCCAGTTGCTCCAGCACTTGCTCTAAATGCCCGCTCTGCTCACCGGCCGCCACCGTGGCACGATACATTTCCGGGAAAGCACGGGGAAAGGATTCGAAACTGCGTGCTAGGCTATAGCCCTCACGCACTTTGGCGCGCACCGCCAGCATAATCCGCTCGATACGGTCGTTGGCTGCCTGCTTGGAGACCGCAGACAAGGCCTGTTCCACCGGCAAGCCGGACTTCAACAGCGTGGCCAGTTGGCGAGTTATCAGCGCCTGCTCCGCACCATTGATTTTGCCGGATCCGGCAAACCGGCCCATGCCCTGCCTGCTCGCGTCGCTGGCTTCATTGACCTCCAGGGGCACCCAGCCCTTTTCACGCAATTGCTGGCGCACCTGGCGGGCACTGTCTGCTTCCAGCGTGCCTTTGTTGATCTTGCCCCTGTGATCCAGAGAGCGGTATTCAAATGCTGGCATGGAGAATACTGTCCCGTTAGTCCTCGCGGGTTACCCGCAGGACCTCTTCTACACTGGTATGTCCGCCGAGCACTTTTCGCCAGCCATCCTCACGGATACCGCTGGTCAGTGTTCGAGCGTGGCGGTTAAGTTCCAGCTCGCCGGCGCGATCGTGAATCAACTGGCGCAGCGTCTCATCCACCAGTACCAGTTCATAGATCCCGGTACGCCCCCGGTAACCCTGATGGTTACAGGATTCACAACCATTGGGGTGGTACAGCGTACGGCTCTGCGTGGCCACCAGCCCCATCATTTCCAGCTCACTTGCGCTAGCCTGATACGGGGTTTTACAGTCATCGCAAAGCACACGCACCAGCCGCTGAGCCAATGAACCCAGCAGGGAACTAGAGAGCAAAAAAGGCTCAATGCCCATATCTTGCAAACGGGTCACCGCCCCCACTGCCGTATTGGTGTGCAAGGTGGACAACACAAGGTGGCCGGTCAGGGAGGCTTGCACCGCAATTTCGGCAGTTTCCAGATCCCGTATCTCGCCCACCATCACCACATCGGGATCCTGGCGAAGGATAGCACGCAGGCCGCGGGCAAATGTCATGTCGACTTTGGTGTTAACCTGAGTCTGGCCGATCCCCTCCAGCTGATATTCGATGGGGTCTTCCACTGTGAGAATATTACGAGAGCTGTCGTTCAGCTCCGTTAACGAGGCATAAAGCGTGGTGGTTTTACCGGAACCTGTCGGGCCAGTCACCAGAATAATGCCATGGGGTTTATGGATCAGCTCGCGCATATGTGCATCACAGGTTTCACCCATGCCCAGATGCGATACCTGCAAACGCCCCGCTTGCTTGTCCAATAAACGCAGTACCACCCGTTCACCATTGCTGGAGGGCATAGTCGAGACCCGCACATCCACATCGCGCCCACCGAGGCGCAACGAGATTCGACCATCCTGGGGAATCCGCTTTTCAGCGATATCCATCCGCGCCATTACCTTGATCCTCGAAACCAGCAACGGCGCCAGTTCCCGTTTCGGGGTGAGCACTTCACGGAGAACGCCATCGACCCGCAACCGCACCACTAGCCGGCGTTCGAACGTTTCGATATGGATATCGGAGGCATCTTCGCGGATGGCTTCCTGCAGCAAGGCATTGATCAGGCGAATGATCGGAGCGTCATCTTCCTGTTCAAGCAAATCCGAGGTTTCTGGCAGAGACTCTGCCAAACTGGCCAGATCCAGCCCTTCGAGATCATCCGCTGCTTCTGCTGCGGCACCACGCTGCTGTTCATAGGTAACAGCCATGGCAGCGGTGAAAGCCACGTCATCCATTGGCACCAGGCGCGGCAGGCGGCCGATATGACGCTGCACCTCACCTAGCGCCGCCACAGAGACATCCCCACGGTGACAAAGTTCTTTATGGCCGTCACGCTCGCGCAACAAGACACCGAATCGCCGGGCAAAGCCATAGGGCAACAGTGACGGAGGAAGATCCATCTTTTCCGGCGTCTCCAGAAGCTCAGTCATAACTCAATATTTTTCCATTAGGTTCTCGACCACATCACGGGTGATGGCGCTCAACGTCTGAAATTGGAACCCCACCTGAAACTCATCGGGGGCATCCAAGGTTTCCGCCCAAACCACCCGGGCATCAAAACTGATGGTATTAACCCCGGCAATCTGATCGGGAAGCACCATACCCAGCTGAAGCTTTTGCCCATGGGGTAATTTCCGGCGGGAAAATAGCTTGAAGCCATCCACACTCAAGTTCATCAAACGCCCTACATTCCCACCGGTACTACGATCAAATACTACCATCTCCCGGAACAGCTTCTTACGCGGGTTACGGCGATGATTACGCTCGTTTCCCTTGACATTGTTCTCATCATCGGCCGGGCGAAGCACTACGACCACCCCCGTAAAAACGCCAGCATCATCATTAATCGCGTTGGCCCGCACTGACAAGGCTAGCAGACTGTCATCGCTATGAGTGTACAAGCTGTGTTCGTTTTTCCAGCTTTCCCCCTGTTTGCAAATTTCATAGAGGGGCGACTCACCCCAACTCCAGCGTACGCTACCGGCATCATCATTAAATATCAGCTCGGCCACACCCTTGCCCACCAAAACGTCACGACTCTGCCGCAGCAAAGCACAAGCGGCCTCATTGCAAAAGGTCACTTTGCCCTCCGCATTGGCACCAATCAGGGCTTCGCCCAATGCATGCAGCAATCGTTCATTTTCGTCCTTGAGCCGCTTCATTTGTACAACGGCTTGCTCTAATTTGCGCCGCTGCCGATCCAGCTCTAAAAAAACGCTAACCTTGGCTTCCAGAATCTTTTGGTCAATGGGCTTGAACAGATAGTCCACCGCCCCACATTCGTAGCCCTTGAATACGTATTTCTGCTCTTTGGAGATCGCCGTGACGAAAATGATAGGAATGTGGCGGGTTTTCTTGTTTTTTCGCATGAGCTCAGCCACTTCGAACCCATCCATTTCTGGCATCTGTACATCCAGCAACACTAGAGCAAAGTCGTGCTTCAGGGCGAGAGTCAACGCCTCATTACCAGACTGGGCCATAATCAAATTACGGCCCTCAGCATTCAGGATTGCTTCTAACGCAATCAAATTTTCCCTGTGATCATCCACAACCAAAATATTTTGTTTCATAGGTTTACTACCCTGCAACCTGTTCCGCCAAAAAGGGGCCGATTGCCTCAAGATCGAGCACCCTGGAAATGGCACCTGTTGTTATTGCCGCTTCCGGCATTGTGGGTGCTTCCGCGCTCACCGGTGATTGGGCGATGGTGAATCCGCCTCTACGGTGTATGTATTCCATTCCTGCTGCGCCGTCTTCATTAGCTCCTGTAAGTATCACCCCCAACAGGTTGCGGCCATAAACAGTGCCAGCAGAAAAGAACAATTCATCTATTGCCGGTCGCGAAAAGAGTACAGGCCTTCCTGTAGAAAAAGCCAGTGTCTGATCGTCTTCCACCAGCATATGGTAACCCGGCGGGGCCACATAGACATGGCCTCCTACAATGGGCTCTTTATCTTCCGGTGCAATAACGGGTAAAACGCTGTAACGGGCCAGCAACCATGGCATACGATTTTCCGCGCTGGCCTGCTGATGCTGCACCAGCAGGATCGGCAGCGGAAAATCCGCCGGCAGCGCTGACAAGATGCGGGTATAGGCATTCAGCCCGCCCCATGACGCACCCATAACGATGGCCCTGACTGGCCCCATGCAAGCGATCACGACGACGAGTCGCTGCCCTCCCCGTCCCGTTTTTTACCGGCCTCATAGGCTGCACGGTGTGCCTGGGCCTCCTTAAGTTTAGCCTGCAGCTCACGTCTCTGCTTATCCAAACTAAGAAAGAAATCCACCTTGCTTTTAAGAACCAGCGGGTCAAGTGGCTTGAACAGGTAGTCCACCGCGCCAGCCTGGTAGCCCTTGAATACGTATTTTTTCTCTTTGCTGATCGCCGTCACAAAGATAATCGGGATAGTTTGAGTGTCTTTGCGTTGGCGCATCAATTCCGCCACTTCGAAACCGTCCATGCCAGGCATTTGTACATCCAGCAGCACCAATGAAATATCTTCTTTAAGCAGAATCTTCAACGCTTCTTGCCCGGAATGCGCTTTCATGAGGGTGCGGCCCTCGCCTTCCAGAACCGCCTCGAGCGATACTAAATTGGCTGGCTGATCATCCACTAATAGCAGTTTCTGCTCAATCATCAGTTGTCTCTAATCATGCGTGGTGTTGAAACTGCCGCTTGCGAAAAATCCGCAGCGACTTGTTGATAACATCGAACGTTTCTTCTTGGCCACTGAACCGCAAACTTTCTTTGGTTCCCAAGCACAGATGACCACCCATATCGAGGCTGTCACTGAACAACCTGATTACTCGCTCTTGCAACGGCCGATCGAAGTAAATCAGCACATTTCGGCACATGATGACGTGCATTTCACCAAAAACCTGATCTGTTGCCAGGTCGTGGTCAGCAAAAACAATATTGCGTTTCAACCGTTGTTCCATAATGACACTGTCGTAGCGGGCGGTGAAATAGTCGGATAGAGAATGCCTGCCTCCAGCACGGCGATAGTTATCACCATACTGTTTGACCGCTTCGATGGAGTAAATGCCCTTCTTGGCCGACGCCAGCACATTTTTGTCTATATCGGTTGCGTAGATCATGGCCCGGTCGTAGAGCCCTTCTTCCTCCAGCAAAATGGCCATAGAGTAAATCTCTTCTCCGGTTGAACAGCCGGCATGCCATATTTTGATGAACGGAAACGTCTTCAACACCGGCACAACCTCTTCACGGAAGGCTCGGTAGAAATCTGGATCTCGGTACATTTCAGTTACGTTGACCGTCAGATCATTAAGTAAGGTGACAAAGAAGGGCCGCTCGCGCAGCAGCTTGTCGGTCATTTCCATGATTGAGTCAAAACCGGACATGCTCAATCGGTGCATGATCCGGCGACGCATGGAGGCACGGCTATAGGAACGAAAATCGTAGCCGTACATCTGATAGATCGCTTCCAACAGCAGGCGAATTTCGATTTCTTCGACACTGATATCATCATCGTCGATCGGATATGTTTCTGCCATAACGCTATTCCGTCACGAGTCCTGTTTTTATAAAGTGACTGCGGGGACGCTTTCACCCACTACCTATGCAGCCAGACCCGTAACAACGAGGTCAGTTTTGCCATATCGATGGGCTTGGAACAGTAGTCATTGGCCCCTGCTTCAATGCACTTGGCTCGATCATCTTTCATCGCCTTGGCCGTTAAGGCCAGCATCGGCAGCTTGCTAAAACGGGCCTGTTTGCGAATTCGGCTCATGGCCTCGTAGCCATCCATTTCAGGCATCATGATGTCCATCAACACGATATCGATGGACGGGTTATCGTCAAGAGACGCGAGGGCTTCGCGACCATTGTTGGCAATGCTGATGGAAAAACCCAGTTCTTCCAGCTGTGCAGACAGGGCGTAGATATTACGCATGTCGTCATCCACCAGCAGCAACTGCTTGTCCTCGAAAATGTCATCCCGGTGCTCTATGGATTCTGCCGTCGGGCGACGATTGGCCGGCAAGGTGGATTCCAGCCAATGCAAAAATAAGGAGGCCTCGTTGAGCAATCGTTCATGGGAACGTTCGGTCTTGAGAATGATGCGATCGGCATATTTACGTAGCTTCGCCTCTTCTTCCCGGCTCATGTCCTTGCCTGTGTAGACCACAACCGGAACGCTGTCGTAGTCATCGCTGGCATGCAAGGTCTCCAGCAATTCGAAACCGCTCATATCCGGCAGTGTCAGGTCCAGAATCATGCAATCGAATACGGTATTTTTCAGGGCAACCAGCGCTTGCTGACCACTGGTGGCAGCGGTGATTTCGACCCCTTTCTGATCAAACAGCTCACGAATACTCTCATGCTGAATTTCGCTGTCTTCCACCACCAGCAGGCGGCGAACATTGGTTTCAATGGCGCCTTCAATCTTGGCAAACGCGGAAAGAATATCGTCCTGATTGGCCGGCTTGGTCATAAAATCAAGGGCGCCCAGCTCCAGCGCTTTCTTACGCTCATCACGGCCGGACAGGAAATGTACCGGAATATCCTTGGTACGCGGATCAGCCTTGAGTTTTTCCATCACCTCCCAGCCATCAATACCCGGCAGGCCGATGTCGAGAATAATTGCGCTTGGCCGATAATGGCTTGCGTACTCCAACCCATTTTCGCCGTTATGACAGATATGACCTTCGAGCCCGTAATCTGAAGCCAGCTCGACCAATACTCGAGCAAATTCTTCATCATCTTCGACAATCAACACCGTTTTCTCGCGGACCACGAACTCCTCGGAGCCGATATCCTGAGGCCTCACCGGAGCTGTTGGGGCGGTGTGCGCTTGAGCAACCTCATCTGCATTGCTGGCAGCCGCATTATTGATCTCAAGCGCATCAGCACTGCCAACAGGCAAATACAGTGTAAAGGTCGATCCCTGCCCTTCACCGTCGCTGTGAAGACCAATCTCACCCCCTAGCAAGCGCGCCAGCTCACGGGATATGGTCAGCCCAAGGCCTGTACCTCCGTATTTACGGCTAGTTGTGCCATCAGCTTGCTGGAAAGCCTCAAAAATCAGTTTCTGTTTTTCCTCTGCAATACCGGTGCCTGTATCGATCACTGCAAATTTCAATGTTTGCCCTGGCGCCAAATGACGCGAAGGCAAGGCTTCCGTGACATCTGGTTGAGTAATACTTAACGTCACCGAGCCATGCTCGGTAAATTTAAGAGCATTGGAGAGCAGGTTCTTGATGATCTGTTCAAGACGCTGGCGATCAGTATAGAAATGCTCAGGCAAGGTGTCGCCCAACTCAACCTTGAAATCCAGGTTGCGGCTTTCGGCCACATGAGCAAAGTTACGACGGAAGTGCTCGGTGATTTCCTGAGGCGACAGATCATCGATAATGACATCCATCTTGCCTTCCTCAATTTTCGAAATGTCGAGGATGTCATTGATCAGGCTAAGCAGATCGGACCCAGCAGAATGAATAACCTGGGCGTGTTCAACCTGCTTCTCTTCTAGATTGCCTCTTTTGTTCTGTCCCAAAGCATTGGAGAGAATCAGGATTGAGTTGAGAGGTGTGCGCAACTCGTGGCTCATGGTCGACAGGAATTCAGACTTGTAGCGCGAGGACATTTCCAGCTCACGAATCTTGTCTTCCAGTTCGTGTTTCAGCAGTTCAAGCTCGTCGTTCTTTTTACCCATCTCTGACTTCTGCTCGGTCAGGATGCGAGCCTGGGCTTCGAGCTCTTCATTGGTGACACGCAATTCTTCTTGTTGAGCCTGCAAACTTTCTTCTGATTCACGCAGTGCCTGGGTTTGTGATTCCAGCTCTTCGTTAATGGCTTTCAGCTCTTCCTGCTGTTGCTGCAGGCGGGATTCGGACGCAGACAACTCCATGGCCTGCTGTTCCAAGTCTTCATTTGCCTGGGCCATTTCTGTTTTCTGCAGTTCCAGTGCTTGCGCTTGGGACTGGGTTTGCTGCAGCATATTGGCCAGCCGCAAGCGGCTTTGAGCACCATGCAGCGACACCGCTATGACAGAGACACATTGATTCATAAAGGCCAAATCGTGGTCACTAAAATCACGAAAGGCGCCGATCTCCAGTACCCCTTTTACTTCGTCCTCATAGACGATAGGCAGGACCATTACGTTACGTGGCTGGCCAGTGCCGGTACCAGACGCGATACTGATGTAATTATCAGGAACCTGCTCCAGCAAGATACTCTTACGTTCCAGAGCGCACTGCCCAACCAATGATTCACCCAGCCGGAATTCATTGGCAAGATGCTTGCGACGGTGCATAGCGTAGGAACTGCTCAGGCTGAGTAGCTGGCTATCCGGATCGTAGCCGTAAAGCGCACCCACCTGACTATCGAGCACCGGCACCAAAAAGCTCAGCATATTATTGCCCAGCTGCTCGAAGCTCATTTCTCCGCGCATACGGTTATTCAGCTCAGCCAAATGGTTCTTTACTGTCTCTTGGCGACGATCCTCTGTATGCCGTGCGATCAAGGCATCACGCATTTTACGGATAGCATGTAGCAGGAGGCCGGTCTCATCACGGCCGCCTTCTTCGATACGGGTATCCCATTTGCCATTGGCAATATTATCAGCCGCATCCACAGCGCCTTCCAACGGCAACGTAATGGCCCGGGTAACACGTAGAGCGGTCAAAGCCAATAACGTGAAGGCAACGAGCCCCAAAAATAGCCCGATTTTTTGCGTTCCCAGATTGTCCGAGCGGCTCTCGCTCAGTGCCTCGCGAAACGCTTCATAGCGTTGCTGCTCAAAGGCCTTCTGATTGCTCTCGTAAGTATTCTGAAGCGCTCGAAGATGGGCTATGGGTTGAGAAAGGTCATTTGAATCACCATTATCGGTAATCGTATTACGAGCAAGAGTAGCCGCTTCGTTGGTATACACGGTGAAGTTGCGACGTAATGCTTCCACGCTACCGGACAGGGCGGGATCGGTTCGACGAATTTCGGCTAACCGTTGTTCGAAGGCCGTCGCTCGCGACTGCGCCTCTACCAGCAAATCCGGGTCTGCCTGGGTGATTGCCGCAATGTAGGACTCGCTGATGGCGATAAAATCTACATTGTTTGCGTTAATCAATTCCAGAACAGGAAAATCCTGGCTTTCAATTCGCTGCAGATGATCGATGTTGGTTTCGGCGACGTAGAAGCTGTAGGCCGAATAGACCACAAACAGCACAATCCCTAACCCGGCTACAGACAAAATTTTCAATCGCACGGACAGGTTCTGGAACCAGTTCATGTAAATAGCCCTCATGCCTTTTCCGGCTTATTGTTATCCAAGCCCTCAAGCAGGCTAAGACTAAAGTGTGAGGCTAACAGAAACGGATAGAAAGCGGCAATAAATCACATAAATAGCGAGGGTTAAAAAGTTGATTTTTCAGGAATAAAAAAGGATTGGCGGCCTGAATACGCAATAATACGCATTATAATTGCGCAAGCCTCACACAAAAACCTTATTGCGTCAGGCACTTAGCCTGGCAACATTTCGGCACGCTGGCAAAGGCAAAACAGAGAGGAAAAAGGAAAGTTGGTGCGGGTAGCCGGACTTGAACCGGCATGACCTAACGGTCGACAGATTTTAAGTCTGTTGTGTCCAGTTTTAACTACTTTTATGTAGCAGTATTAGCTTTTATATTTCATCACCTTAGACTATATTTGTCCTTAGTGAGGCTGAACTGTTTTTACCTCACCTGCTACATATCTGCTACATATCTGACTTCTTCAGCAACAGGATCACGAGGAATCGCCAGCATGGCCGAAAAGGTAAAGCTGAACAAAACCGCGCTAGCCAGGTTGGCGCCCATCAATGAGGCACAGACCGTGTATTGGGATGCTGACCAGCCCGGTTTTGGTGTGAGAGTAAGCAACGGCCGCCTAGTAGATGGAGTTCGGGAATACAGTTACACCTTCTTCTGTCAGGGCCGCTTACGCGGCAAAGTCATCAAGATAACAGTGGGCAAGCATCCCACCTTTTCGCCCGACCTTGCTCGCAGGAAAGCACGGGAGTATTTGGGCCTAATGGCTGCCGGGCAAGACCCGCGTGCGGCCAAAGAATCGGCTAACGGATCTGCCACTTTCGGGGAGATGCTGACCGGCTACGGAGAGTGGCTGGAGCAGGAAGGCAAGGTATCGGCCCGCAATGTGAAGCAGGAGATCAAGAAAGACATTCAAGAGCCGTTCCGCCAGCTTTGGAACAAGGCAGCGAACGAAATCACAATAGATGACTGCGACCGCATCTTGGAGCGGCTTGAGAAAGTAGGCAAGTTCCGGCAAGCAGACAAAATCCGTTCATATATGAAAACCGCTTTCAGGAAGGCCATCAACGCACGCCGGAACCGTCGCTTTCCAGATGGGCTCAAGCGCGCAGACATAAAAGCCAACCCTTGCAACGACATTGAAAAGGTAGCGGGATCTAGCAAAGCTAGAGACAGAGCATTATCCCTTGCAGAGCTTCGCGCTTATTGGCGGCACGTCTTAGACGAACCGGAGCCGCGCCGCTCTCTGCTGATGCTGCATGTCTTGTCAGGCGGCCAACGCCTGGACCAGCTTTGCCGCGCCACCCTTCAAGACATCGACAGCGATGCGCCTTCCATTACCTTGCTGGACTACAAGGGCAGGAGGACAGAGCCTCGCCGCCACGTCGTGCCCCTGATCCCAGCTACCCTAAATGCAATCAAGCGAATCACGGGGAGCGGCAATTATGTATTCAGTTGCGACGGAGGCAAGCGCGCCATTTGCAATAGCTATATGCGTGATGCATTGGTACGAATCGAACAGAAAATGATAGAAGCTGGCGAGCTCGAAAATGGTCATTTCACGCCGGGATCTATACGGGCAACTATTGAAACCAGACTCGCCGCCAAGCCCTACCGTGTTAGTTCAGACGTTTTGGGGCAACTTCTTAGCCACGGGCTCGGGGGAGTTCAGGCTAGACACTATCAGCACCATGACTTTTTCGAGGAAAAGCTAGAGGCCCTGCAAATGCTGGAACGGATGGTAAAAGGTGAAGCGGAGCCGGTGGCTCAAGTAATCCCGATCGGCAAGGAGGTCAGCGCGTGAGCGAAACGCCGGAAAGAGATGTGAGAGCTGCAGAAAGCGCAGTTAATACTTTCCTGGAGCTGTACAGGGGAGCCATGGGTGATCGCTCCGGGCCATGGGTGCGCGAGTGTGCTGACGCATCCGAGATCTTCGCCCGAATTGCGGGAGCACAAATAGCCAAAGATAAAGTCAGGGCGGAACATCATAAGGAGATTGCCGATAAACTGCTCGATAGCCTGATAGCCGAGGCTGGCGACGCCCCCCTGAAACGCGGCGCAGTAGGTCGGCTGGCAGAGCTACTAGCAGAAAATGAAATACCAATCCCGCCAAAACTGGGCAAGGCGCTATATCAACTACTGGCTAGCGGGCAGTCACATAAGGCGGCAGACCCACGGAATGGGGCAAAAGACATTGAGAAAGCCATCATTTGTGAAGCCGTGTTTATTGCCTCGAAGTGGCTGCCAATCTACAGCAACTCAAGCCCAGCCGGCACCCCGACTGCCGCAGCTATTGTAGCTAGTGCGATATATCGAATTTGGGGGCTGGATTACAGCCAAGACAAAATAATAAATCACTGGAAGGAATCAAAGGACGGCTTCCAACATCGCCGGGGGTAAAAACTCCGGTTTTTTGCTTCCCCCTAAACCCCTCCGGTTACACCAGACCATGGGCTTATTCAAACTCGAATGAGGCCATGTCATGCAAAACCCCGCGACAATCAAAGAGTCATCCCGAGAGGCACTTAACGGTGCTATTTCCCTCCCCCGCCTGATGGATCAGCGGGACCTGGCGGCCTATCTGGGCAAATCCACCGCATGGTGTGAGCGTGCCCGATGGGCAGGCGAAGGCCCCGCCTTTGTAAAGCTGGGCCGCCATGTACGCTACCGCGCTGATGACGTTCTGGAGTGGATCGAAGCGAACACCCGCACTTGCAGCGGCGAGGGGGTGTGAGAATGAAAACCTTCCAAGAATTCCGAGAGAATAGCGGCCTTATCAATCTCCGCCCGGTTTCTTCCGTAGAGGAAATCTCCGCCGTCTTGCTGGATGCGGACACCCTGCCGCACTGGTTCGACAGACAAC
>UEXM01000585.1_pt1 | contig 37074 bp, 30 predicted proteins | sample 1796661 | NCBI WGS metagenome assembly UEXM01 (sample SAMEA4772469, study PRJEB27181) | metagenome
CCAATCGAAAAGCGCTTCTGGTGGCTCATATCCATCCCGCCAAGCCCACCGGGGTCCATCATGAACATCACCATGAAGATGGCCATGATGCTCATTTCGGTGGCCATCATCATAATCTGCAGCACGCCCAGGAATTCGGCCTGCATGGCCAGAAACATGCAGCCCACGGCGGCCTGCGAAAACAGCAGCGCCAATGCAGAACGCACCATAGACGCAGTACGGAACACCGCCACACCGAAACCAATGGCTGCCAGCCCGAATACGCCGACAAAAAAAGCCTGAACAACCATTAAGGCACCACCAGGATGAGCAATCCGACTATCAAGATATTGAGCAATGCCAGAGGGATCCCGAGCTTCCAGCACCAGCCCAGCAGATCCGCCTCGCGAATACGAGGTAAATAAAAGCCGACCAACAACATCGATACGGCTACCGCCAGAGTCTTGATCAGGCTCCAGGCCCAGGGCGGCAAAAGCGGCCCCTGCCAGCCACCGAGAAAAAACACCGTGGTCGCGGCAGACAGGGTGATTACCATCACCAACCGTGCCAGCCGCAACACTGCCAGGCGCACGCCGGTGTATTCGGCGTCGACCCCGCCGGCCAACTCACCGGGTGCGGTAGGCAGGTCGAAGGGTGAGCGGAACGCCAACGCGATAGCGGCGATGAAAAACAACACAAAGCCCAGCGGTTGGTAAACGATGTTCCATAAACCGGCCTGAGACTCGACGATGGCACTGTTTAGCAGGGACTCAGCGCGCATGGCGGTCGCCGTAATGGGCATGACGATAAGCATGGAGTAGGCGATAAGCTGGCCGAGAAAGCGCCAGCCACCGACCATCGCGTAGGCGCCATTCGGGCCCCAACCCGCCATAATCAGCGATACCAACACATAGGCAAGCACCGCGTTAAGAAACAAGGCGCCGGTGGCCAGATCAGCGATGACCAGATCCGGCGCCAGCGGAAGCACGGCAGCACCGAGCACCGCTACCACCAGCAACAACACTGGCGCGGTCTCGAAAAACAACCGGTCGGGTTTGCGCGCCAGGATGGACTCCCGGCCCAGGTGCGACAGGCCCGCCAGCAGCGGCGCAACCGGTCGCAGGCGGCCGGTCGTTAGCCAGGCCTCAATCACAGCCAGTAACCAAGCGCCAACCAGCAAGGTGAGCAACACTAAGGCGACAGTCATGAGGTCACCTCCCAGGGCGAGAGATCCAGTGACCCGACCGCCACCAGGGCATCGCCCAGCTCCTGGCCCTCGACCAAATCGGCGACCAAGCCGATATGTTGGCTGCAGGCGCTATCCAGCTCGACCGATACCACCTGCCCTCGCTCCTGCGTTAGTCGCAATGTGGCGCGGCCACGCGGCGTTTCCACGGTCGCCTCTCCCGTTCCGGAAGGGTTGTCGATGGCGCGCAGCTTGGGGAGCTCAGGGTCTCCGGCCACCTCCACGAGGTCGAGACTGGTCATGATCTCAACATGCCGCTGCCGGAGACGCGCCCAGGCGTCCCCGGCGCTCTCAGCGCGCATTTCGAAACCCAGCTCGCGATACATTGCATCCGCCTGGCGGGCGTCTTCGGTTCGGCCGGAGGCGCGGGCCACCGGGCCTCGTAGATCCTGGGAGCCGTGGGGCAAAGCTCCGATGCCTTTCAAGCGCGCTTTGAGGAGGGGCGTATGCTCAAGCCGTGCAATGAGCGACTGCAGCGCCGGTCGCAGGGCGACAAGCTGCTCCCGGTCGGCGCGCTGGGTTTCCAATTGCAAAGCCGCCGCACGACGCGTTAACCAGACAAAGCTGAGCTGGCGCCCCAACTGAGCCAGCCAGCCCAGGTGGCTGGCGATGCGCTCGCGCTCAAGAGCGGCCGCCCGGCCCCGCTCGACGGCCGGATCTGGCTCCAGACCGGCCGCCTGCTCGATAGCGCGACAGGCCAAGAGGCGATAACTTACCGGTGCCAACGGCATAGCCGCCGCCAGGCGCTCGATGAAGGTTTCGACCGCCACCTCTTCAGATGACGTGTTCATAGCTACCAGAGATGTTGCTTGGCCCTCGGTCACCCCATCGCCGTCGAGCGTCAAGGTTAGCTTCAATCCGCCCGGCAAACCGGGAAAGCAGGGGCCGAAGGGCACCTCAAGCCAGTCCATTGCCAAACCATCGGCACTGCGGGGCAGGTCTTTGGTAACCTCGACCATGGACATGAATCCGGAACTGTCGTGGTCGTGGTCGTGGTCGTGGTCGTGGTCAGAATGATCATGCCCGTCATGGTCGTGCCCGGAATGGTCATGGTGGTGCTCGTGATCGTGCTCCGACACATCTTCCTTCACGCTCTCGTCTTCTCCGGGCTTATGCGGTTCTAGATCCATGCCGCATTTGGGGCACCTGCCCGGCTCGCTTCTGACTACTTCTGGATGCATGGGACAGATATATTCAGTGCCGGATTGTTCTTGAGCCGGTTCCTGTTGGTGACCGTGATCCTGGCCCTGATGATCCTCATGCTCATGGCAATGAGCATGCTCGTGATCGTCGTCGCCCTGATGCTGTTCGTGGTCATGAGCGTGTTTATGATTCTGGTGATGGCCGTGATGGCGCTCATGACTCTGTCCATGATCATTGTGGTGAGCATGGTGATGATCGTGTCCCTCGCTCTCATGCTTATGATCATGATGATGTTCGTGGTGCTCGTGGCCGCGGTTCTCGTCGTGTTCCCCGGCATCAGAGTCGCCGCCGGCTTCGCGCGCCACCAAGTCCATGCCGCATTTGGGACAGCTACCTGGTTCGTCTTCCACCACTTCTGGGTGCATGGGGCAGACGTATTCGGTTTTGGTTTGCAGGATTGATGAGTCAAAATCGTCGGGCGAGGCGGCGAAGGCGCCTTCGGCCAGCAACCGCTGCAGCCGAGTGGCCGCCTCCATCAGTTCGGTTTGTGAGAGATCCGCAGAAACGTCAGCTTGAGGTAAAGACGAAGGTGCTGACCCACCGAGCACTAGAATAGCTCGCGGCCTAGGCATCTGGGCATAGAGCACTGCTGTGGCCTCATCCAACTTCTGAGATAGCTCACCGACAATCAGAAGCACAGTGGCATCGCGCGGCGTGGCGGCGATGCGCATGTCTGCGGCCGCCAGGTCCAGCCCATGCGCCAGGGCCACTTCCGGCCCAGGGACTACCAGGCAGCTCAAATTGCGCGCCAGAGCCTGCCCAACCCACCTTCGCAGGATAGATGGACGCCCTTTGCGTGCGCCGGCAAGTGTCGTTGCGGCCTCAGACATCACTGCCGCCTCAGAGCGCCCTGGCTCCATCCGTAAAGCAGCCCGAGAAAGAGAATCGCAAGAAACACGCCCATATCAAGTAAAGCAACCAGCCCTACCTCCTTGAACACAACCGCCCAAGGGTACATGTAGGCCATCTCCATATCGAACGCCAAGAACAGCAACGCATAACCGTAATAGCGCGCATGATAACGTCCCCAGACCGGATCGCGTGACAGCACCCCCGCACTCGCCGGCACATCCTTTCCCGGCTCCTGCCGTGTCGCCCCCAAACTACGAGCCAAGCCATAAAGGCTCAACACCGTACCCAGGACACCCAGGGCTAACCCCAGCAGCAATGAGTATTGTTGTGTAGCGCTCATAACGTCTAACTTCTCAAGTTTACTCTGGCACAGGTTCGTGAGATCTAACTCTCTATTGCACAAAAAATATGGAACCCCGTTCAACGAATGGTTCGACGAAGATCAGTTTCAAGTCTAGACACCCTTGCCGGAAGCGCAAACTATCCCTCTACTCACGCGGTCAGAACCTCCGCCTTCTACTGAGTTTTAACAAGTAGATTCGACTACGGCACGTCCTTGAAGTCGCGAATATGCAACAGATCTTCTACCGGGAGAACGGCCACAAACCCGTCGCTGTCGAGCCCCTTGTGGACCGTCCGGGCAATGGTTTTCACTATTTTTTCCGCCCGACCCGCTTCCTCGAATATCTCGGCGCGAACCCAGTCAGCCATAGTGTCCTCTGCATAGTAGTTCCGGTACTCGCCGAAACCGCGTACCTTGGAAACCGTCAAGCCGGACACGCCAATTGCTTTCAGCGCGCCCTCGACTTTTTCAAGTTCTAACGAGGAAAATATTGCCGTTACTTTGCAAAATTTCGTATTCATCATAACTCCACTACATTAAGGAAATTGAGCGACGAGCAACTCAGATCATCCCTTCTTCCAGTAGTTAAACATTCGAAGCTAAACTGCAGTCAAAAACGGTACACACTTCTATTTTCTACGCCTCTTCAAAACTCAGTCGCCACGTTTGTTACATGGCCAATCCGCAAACGCCAGAAAATAGAGAAAGGCAAGATTAACGAGTGGAATCAATATCAAAACGCCCAAAATTCCCGGATACCCAACACGCTGGCAAATACGCCACGTCGGTATCACAACAATAATGGCAACAACCAGCATCCATAACCAGTGGCCCGCGCCCATGGTGTTTCCTAACATGTTACCTTCAATCATATTCGAAGCTCCATTTCAATTGGTTAATTCAGTGGTGATGAGAATGAGTGTGCTCTCCAGTCGGCGGCTCTACCCCCGACGTTTTTTTAAGAAATACCTGCTCGCCAACCGCAATTAGGACCATCGCCACTACGGCCACGCCGATCACGAACGGATCCGTATTCAGTTTGACCCAGACAAAACCTCCGAGCGCCAGTAAATCGAGAGCAATGGCTGTAACGGGTACCCACGCTTTGGCCTTGATGTCCTCACGCAAGTAGCGAAGCACGCCCCAGTGAATGGCGATATCCATTATCAAGTAGAACACAATTCCCAGAGCGGCAATCCGAGACAGATCAAAAAATGCGGTCAGAAACAAGCCCAAAACGACAGTATAGACCAGAGTGTGCTTCTGGATACTCCCAGGCATACCAAAATGATTGTGTGGGACCAGCTTCATTTCAGTCAGCATGGCCAGCATTCGTGAGACCGCAAAAATGCTGGCTAGAATGCCGCCCGCAGTAGCCATCATTGCAATGGCCACCGTGAACCAGACCCCATAGTTTCCCAGTGCTGGGCGCGCGGCAGCGGCCAGGGAATAATCCCGCGTCTCGATGATTTCGGCCAATGAAAGGTTGCTCGCAACAGCGAAACCAACGAGTGTGTAGATCACGACGCAAGCAGCGATAGAAATCACAATGGCACGACCGACATTACGCTTAGGATTTTTCACCTCAGAGCCGCTATTGGTAATGGTCGTAAAGCCTTTAAACGCCAATATCCCCAGAGCCGTAGCCCCCAGGAAGTTGCCTACGGTTCCCGCCTCTCCGGGGCTTGAGAAGTCCACTGAAAGACTGTCCGCGACCCAGATTCCGACCAGCCCGAAAATGATAATGCCCGCAATTTTCAAAATACCGATAAATGAGGCCACGCCCTGGATCAACCGATTACTTGAAAGATTGACCAGAAAGGCGGCGATGATGAGGGACACACCGAGAACAGGCACCATTATGCCGCTCTGGTCGCCACCGAAGAGCTGCATGGTGTAAGAGCCGAAAGTGCGGGCGAGAAAACTCTGGGCAATCACCATGGAAAAATACATCAGCAGAGCGTTGAACGCTGTTGGCAAGCGATTGCCATAGGCCTTGTGCAAATACATGCCAATGCCACCGGCGGACGGGTAGGCATTGGAAATCTTGATGTACGAATAGGCGCTGAAGCTGACGATGACGGCGGCGGCCAGGAACGCCAACGGGAAAAGGACGCCGGTCATCTGCGCCATCTGCCCGGTAAGCGCAAAGATACCGGCGCCAATCATGACACCGGTACCCAGCATGACCGTACCCGATAATGTCAAACTTCCTTCCTGATAACGCGTTGTTCTATCATCGTCCTTAGCCATAAAGCCTCCGGGCTGTTAAGTTGGTTTATCTACTCTATGAAATCAGAACCAAATGCGGGCGCCAATGACGAGGCCGGTTTCGGAGTCGTCTCCGCCTCCGGCACGTATCTGGTCAGCCTTGTCCCCCAGAGAGCGGCTCCAATAGGCACCAATGTAGGGAGCAAATTCTCTGGACAGTTCGTACCGATAGCGTAATCCCACACGAATATCATTCAATCCGGTGGGGCGATCGTACGCTTCAGCATCGGTCAATGCGGCGGCAACTTCCAAACGCGGCTGCAGGTAGGACACCTGGGTCAGGCGCAGGTCGTATTCGGCCTCAATGGTCGCGGCGATGTCGCCATCCTCATTCACCGTAATGGAGTTATCCATCTCAAACCGATAGGGGGCCACACCGAACAGGCTGAACACCAGGTAGTTCTCGCGCTCCGCCCCCGACGCCAACGACCCCCGGGTACCAATACCCCCCTGTAGCTCCCAGAACGGGGCAATCAGACGACTGGCCAGCACCTCCGCGCTCTCCAGCTCAGTGGGCTCGCCATCATCCTTCTGGTTTTCGCCTTCGCTCTTGAAATAGATTCGATTTCTGTCGCTACCGTACCAGGCCAGCATATCCCAGACGAGCACGTCTTCGTCGTTATCGGTCCGGGTGACTTCCAGTCGGTCAAACAGAATCTGGCCGGTTCGATAGGATTTAACGGGCTCGGGCCAGTCGTCTTCGGCGTGGCCCGCCCACACCGGGCCGCTCACTCCAGCCAGCACCAGAGACACAACGATCTCCAATTTTCTCATAATTCCTCCTTAGCTGACGTTGACGACGCGGAACATGCCTGCCTTCATGTGATACAGCAGATGGCAGTGAAAAGCCCAGCTGCCGGGCGCATCAGCGCTGATTTGCAACGAGACCACCTCACTGGGTTTAAGGCTGATAGTGTGTTTTCGAGGACGGGGGTATTGGCCGTTTTCAAGCTCCATCCACATGCCATGCAAATGGATGGGGTGATCCATCATGGTGTCATTCACCATGATCAGACGCAGACGCTCTCCATGGTTGAACTCTACGGGACCATCGACTTCGGTAAACTTCACCCCATCAAAGGACCACATGTATTTCTCCATGTTGCCGGTGAGGTGAAGCTCAATGTCCCGTTCCGGCTCCCTTTCGTCTGGCCAGGGATGAGCGCCGATCAGATCGCCATAGACCAGAACGCGATGATCCACATCCTCAAGGCCAACGCCAGGCTCGTTTAGCCGGCTGACCGGATTGCGAGCAATCATCGCTGCGGCGGGACCATGGCCACCCGGTGCGTGCTCGATGCCAAGATCCGGGGCCGAAGGCCGTTGTTGAGATGCCGCCATACCCCCGCCATGGTCACCGTGCATCTCATGCTGGCCCCCCATACCGGATTCATCGCCCTTGGAAGACGACATATCCATGCCATCCATATCGTGGCTCATTCCCATGGCCGCCATACCCCGCTCGGGCACCGGCCGCAAATCGGGCACCTGTGCTTGCTGCCCCACCTCCGTTGCGAGCGTGCCCCGGACATAACCGCTGCGGTCCATACTCTCCGCGAACAGCGTATAGGGCCGGTCGCTTTTCGGCGTCACGATGACATCGTAGGTTTCCGCCACGCCGATACGGAATTCATCGACTGTGACTGGCTTGATCGGTTGACCGTCGGCGGAGACCACCACCATCTCAAGGCCCGGAATGCGAAAATCAAAAAACGACATGGCCGATCCATTGATGATTCTCAACCGGACCTTTTCGCCGGGCTTGTACAGCGCTGTCCAGTTTGTTGCATTATCACGGCCATTCATCAGATAGGTATAGGTGGATCCGGTCACATCCAGCAAATCCCGGGAGCTCATGCGCATTGTGTTCCACATGGACCGCTGTTCCAAGGTTTTCGCCAGCCCTTGACGGCGGATATCGGCAAAAGTGTCCCCCAAGGTTCGCTGCTGGTAATTGTAGTAGCCCTCCGCGACGGTCAGGTTGCGGAATACCTCGTGAGGGTCTTCAAAAGTCCAGTCGCTCAGGATGATCACATGCTCCCGGTCCGCGCCTATATCGCCGTCGGCCGGATCAATCACCAGTGGCCCCAGGTGCCCCAACTGCTCCTGCAGTCCCGAGTGGCTGTGATACCAATAGGTTCCATTTTGTTGAACGTCGTATTCGTACTGAAAGGTTTCTCCTGGCTTGATACCGGGAAAGCTCACGCCGGGCACACCATCCATGTTCTCGGGCAGAATGATGCCGTGCCAATGAATTGAGGTGTCATCAGCAAGCGAGTTGGTAACGTTCAGGCGAGCTCTCTGTCCTTCTTTCAACCTGATCAACGGCCCGGGCATGCTGCCGTTGATGGTGATCGGTCTGCCGACCTTTCCACCAATGTTCATATCCGCCCGGCGAATATGCAGATCAACCGCTGGATTCGCATTGACGACATCGCTATAGCTTCGCCCCAGAGGAGACGCCCAGGTCGGTGCCATCCTCGCCATGGCGAGGGCCGATGCCGCCCCGAGCGCTGATTTGATAAACCGTCGACGGCCCGCTTCTACTGGTTTTTCCATCATGTAACCTCTAATCTCGTTACCTGCTTGTCTCTCGCAAAAAACTTCTGACTTCGGCGACCAGCGTGGCGCAATTACCCAAGTCAATGATGATTGGCGTCATCGGCTCCCCGGGTGGTCAAGATTTGGTACTGCTCGGGCGACAGCTCGGGTAGACGCCGCAAGAAGGCCACCATATCCCAAATCCGTTCGTCATCATGGTTCGGCCCCCAGGCCGGCATGCCCGATGCCTTGATACCGTGCTTAATAACCCAAAAGCGTTTTCGGGCCTGCGACTCAAGGGCCTCTTCATCTTGATGCTGTTGCGTCAGATTCGGTGGCTGGGGGTTGAGGCCCAGTGCGAAGTCACTCTGAGCCTTACCCGGCTTGAGATGGCAACCGGCACACATGTCGTTGTAGTCGGCACCCCCCGCCAGTAGGCGGTCGGACGTATCCAGATCCGCTGGCACCTCGATCTCGTCCGACGCCCGGTCAACCGAGCGCTCGCGCAGCGTCTCCAGCGCCCAGTAGGTCAGAGGGGTGTGCCGATCATCCGCACCGACGGGATACAAGCCCGAGTAGATGAGCGCCCCGCCCGCCGCTATGGCGAAAACGAGTGCAAGGACCAGGCACTTGGTGCAAGACAAAAACCCAGGGGCCGCCATGTGCCCTCCTTCATGCTCTAGTGGTCGTGATTGGACTTACGCGGCGCGTCATCATCGGACTCGGAGTGCTTGTGCTGGGACTCCTTCGAGTCGGCATCACTCTTATCCATGTGGTGCTTGCACTTCTTCATCATGGCCTGCATGACCGGATCATCCATATCCATTTCGGAGTGGTCCATTTCCTTCATTTCCGAGCAGTTCGGTTTTTCGTCCCCCTCCATATGCTCCGAAGGTTCATGCGCCTGCACTGACAGGGCCAACAGAAGCGCCGGCAGGGTGGTCAACCAAAGTAGTGGTTTGTGTGTCATGGGGTAACTCCTCAAGTACAACGAAGGTGAACGGCAATTCAGTTTTTTCAGCAACTGAGTCTCAGACTAACAAACAGGCCCTGTCTGCCAGATGACTCGAACATTACATTTTTGTAATGTTCGTGTAACCTTGTCGTTGGACACAGTCAGCTACACTCGCGCGATACGGATCAGAAGAGGTGCTTCATGCGACTGCTGGTGGTAGAGGACGAAGTAAAGACAGGTGACTATCTGCGCCAAGGCTTGACCGAAGCCGGCTTTATGGTCGAGCTGGCGCGCAACGGGCTCGACGGCCACCACTTGGCGATGACGGAGTCATTCGAGCTGATCGTTCTGGACGTCATGCTGCCAGATGTGGACGGATGGCGCATCGTGCAGTCATTGCGCGAAGCTGGCCGCCAGACGCCGGTGCTGTTTCTCACCGCCCGCGACGCGGTAGATGATCGTGTTAAGGGCCTGGAGCTGGGAGCGGACGATTACCTCGTAAAACCGTTTGCCTTTACGGAACTTCTGGCCCGAATACGCACCTTGCTGCGCCGGCCGTCCACACCGACCCTATCGGAACAGCTGGAAATCGCCGACCTGTCCCTTGATCTACCAAAACACCGCGTTACCCGCGCCGGAAAGAGGATCAATCTCAGCCACAAAGAATTTTGCCTTCTGGAGCTTTTGGTCCGTCGGCGTGGTGAGGTGTTGCCTCGTTCGCTCATTGCTTCCCAGGTATGGGACATGAACTTCGATTCCGACACCAACGTGATCGATGTGGCCATTCGTCGGCTGAGGGCCAAAATTGACGATGATTTCGAGCCCAGACTGATTCACACAGTGCGCGGCATGGGGTACAAGCTTGACGTGGAAACCGACGATGAAGATCACTGACCGGCCACCACTGTCGCTGGCCGCCCGGGTCATGATATTTGTGGGACTGGCGATTGGGCTCAGCCTCATCTTGATCGGAAGTCTGCTCCTCAGTGCCGTTGAGCGTCACTTTGCCGAACAGGATGCCGGTGAACTAGCGGTGATGACCCAAGCCGTCGCCAAAACCTTGCTGAACGGTGGCAACGATTCCGCACAACAGAGTGATGCCCTGGCCAACGCCATATCCGGACATCACGGTGTCTTTTTCCAGGTTCGAAAGGCGCAAGGCGACATTATCTACAGCATGCCAGGAGCCAACCTGACTCAAGTAACCGACACGCTCGCCCCCACCTCCGAAATTAACGTAGAAAACGTGCAAACCTGGCAGGACGGCGATAAGACCTTCCGGGGTGTAGTCTCTGACGTTGAAGTCGGGGGCCGAAGCTACTCAATCACTACGGCGATTGACATGGGCTTCCACCTGGAGTTTCTGCGAAGCTTTCGCCGTGCTTTGTGGCTTATCATGACCCTAGCCGGTGCTATTACCCTTCTGGCCGCCTGGTATGGCATTCATCAGGCCCATGCTCCCCTGCGCAGGCTATCCGACAGGATGGGAGACATCCAGGCCGACCGACTCCATGTGCGCTTCGACCCCGCCTCGGTGCCATCGGAATTACAGGGCCTGGTAATCTCGTTCAATCACATGATCGGGCGGCTGGAAGACAGCTTTACTCGCCTATCGCATTTCTCGGCCGACATCGCACACGAATTGCGGACACCGCTCACCAATCTTATCACCCAGACCCAGGTTGGGCTGGGAAAGGCCAGAGCCTCCGAGGAGTATCGTGAGCTTCTGTACTCCAATCTGGAAGAGCAGGAACGACTGGCCAAGATGGTCAATGACATGCTGTGGCTGGCCAAAAGCGACCATGGCCTGCTCAAGCCGCTACAGACACCATTGGATTTAGCGAGAGAGGTGCATGCGCTGTTCGATTTTTTCGAGGCACTGGCGGAAGAGAAGCGTATCAGCCTGACACTGGAAGGTCAGGCACCGACGATACTGGGCGACCGCGCTATGCTGCGACAGGCAATTTCCAACCTTTTGTCCAACGCCATTCGCTACACACCGTCGGGTCAAACAGTACTGGTACGGCTGGTCCGGCTCTCGGATCGTCGCGTTTCTCTGAGTGTGCTGAACCCTGGACCGGAGATTCCCTCCGAGCATTTGCCCAACATTTTTGACCGCTTTTACCGTGCCGATCCTTCGAGGACCCGCCAAAGCGAAGGTGCGGGGCTCGGCTTGGCTATTGTAAGATCAATCGTCGAGGTTCATGGTGGTCAGGCGGAAGCGGCCTCCTCCCCAACTAGAACCACGTTTACCCTCTATTTCCCTGCTACCCAAAGCCACGCCTAACCGACGATATGAGCTACGCCGAATATAACGGATTTTGAGACGCGCGAGTCGTTCTTCGCAAAACGGACTTCGGGGGGATACACTGGGTCCACATTCATCAATGACTATAAAAAAGCGCAGGCGGTGAAGGTCGGTGGAAGAAAAAAGCGCCGACTTCCCCGACGCACTTATTGTGAACAAGGCCAAGCACCAAGCGCAGCAGTGGCACCAGGCGTTCAAAGGCGTTTACACCTTCGATGTCGCGGCCTGGGAAATACCGGCGCTCAGTCCATTATTTGATAATAGGTCGGCATGAGCAGCATTGACCAGTACGTACACGCGGCGACGCGCGCCAATACCCGCAAGGCCTACCAAGCTGCTGTTCAGCACTTTGAGCACGAATGGGGCGGGTTTCTGCCCGCCACAGCCGACAGTGTTGCGCGCTATCTGGTGGACCACGCCCGCACTCACTCGTTAAACACCCTGCGCCAGCGGCTCGCGGGGCTGGCGGCCTGGCACCTTGATCAAGGATTTCCCGATCCCACCAAAGCCCCCCATGTCAAAAAAGTGCTCAAAGGCATCGCGGAACTGCACCCGGTGGTAGAAAAGCGGGCCCGCCCGATCCAGTTGGTGCAACTGACGGCTATCGTATCGCACCTTGACCAGCAGATTGCTCGGCAAGATGTACACCGGTTGCCATTACAACTGCTTCGCAACAAAGCTCTTATGCTAATCGGTTTTTGGCGGGCTTTTCGAAGCGACGAGTTGGCGCGGCTCAATGCGAAGCATATTCAGGCGGTGCCTGGCTCTGGCATGGAGATTTATCTGCCGCGTACCAAGGGTGACCGCTCGGGGCAAGGGCGTTACTTTAAAGCCCCAGCGCTGAAGCAGCTGTGCCCCGTAGAGGCTTACTTGGAATGGATCAACGCGGCGGAAATCACGCAGGGGCCGGTTTTTCGAGGAGTGAATCGCTGGGGCCAACTTGCGGATGACGCACTGCACCCAAGCAGTATCATCGCCATCGTCAGATCCTGTTGCCAAAAAGCAGGCATAGAGGGTTCAGACGCTTTCAGCAGCCATTCCCTGCGCCGAGGCTTTGCGAACTGGGCCAACGATCAGCGCTGGGATACCAAGTCATTGATGGAGTATGTGGGGTGGCGTGACGTTCATTCCGCGATGCGCTACATCGACGCGCCTGATCCGTTTGCCCGCCTGCGGATGAACCACGAGTCGAGCGATGCCGAAGCTCCCGCCAATCACTCAAATCCATCAGAAACAGATCTCCCACGGCGTACGCGGATTTAAAGAGGGAGCTTGGTCACATCAGCTCATCGAGGACAGCTGCAAACCGACGCTCTGGTTAGGGGGCAGAGCACCGTATTAGCGGTACCGGAGCCTCTCCACATTGCCGATTTTAGCCGTCATGGGAAATGAATCCCGCTGATTCAAGACTACCGATTCTGCCGAGAACCTATAGGGATAGCGGAAATCACTGTAAGCGGAGGACGCCCAGTGCTATTTACGAGCATCAACTTGGTTTACCATACAGACTGTGGGCAGCAGGGCTTTTAGGTTTTAAAAACCGGAATTATTATAACCAACTTCTCATTTTTCTGAATTGCGCAAACCAGAGATTATTTGACCAATTCGGTTGCTATTTGAACAATGACATCATTGACGGATGAAACCTATAAGCTGTTTGACGAGGCGTACGCCTTCTTCAATTCGCACTTATTTGGCGACGAACTTCCCATATGCCTGATCACCTTTCAGCGCCAAGTCCGGTTGATGGGATATGCCTCTTTCCAGCGGTGGACCAGCACAGAACAAGACTATATCGATGAATTAGCCATCAATCCGGAGTACTTCGCCAACTTTCCGGTCACCGAAATATTCCAGACGCTGTGCCACGAAATGGTTCATATATGGCAGCACCACTTCGGCTCGCCCAGTCGAAGTGGTTATCACAACAAAGAGTGGGCGCAAAAGATGATCGATATCGGGCTGATGCCATCCACCACGGGGCGACCAGGCGGGGATATCGTCGGCGAGCGGATGATGGATTATGTGATCGAAGATGGTCCTTTCACCAAAGCGTGTCAGACACTGCTCGAAAGGGGGTTCCAGATCAAGTGGCTGGATGCTTACCCCATTGCGAATCGACATGCTCCAGCCACTCCAAGCTCAAAAATGCAAATGGCTCAACTGGGGCGGCAAGTCGACCAAATAACCGCCGCTATTCCCGCCCCGGATCAGCGGCCAGAGCCGTCATTGCCCTACACCGACCAAGAGCTGCAAGCCGCATTTGAAGCTTCGCTGGAGGAGGCTGCAACCGTCCAGCCTGGCCTGCGGCTTGAAACGACGCGGCCCCGAAACAAATCGAATCGCAACAAGTACTACTGCGCCGGTTGCTACGCGCAAGTTTGGGGCAAGCCCGGACTCAACATCCAGTGTGGAAACTGCGACCGAGGCTTCGTCGAAGCCGACTAGCGCGATTCGTACAAGGCTTCAGTCAGGCTTAGCACAAGCTCCATCAAGTCGAGATGGTGATTAATCTGGTTGAAATTGTAGTTGCCGTTTAAATTGATGTGCAGCCAAGCGACGGGAGACACGGCTTTAACCAATTCGGCCATTTCAGGTTTGCCTTGCTTTTCGTAACTGTCCAGCAGCGCGGATAGTACCGCTGAGTTGAAGTGAATAAGGCAGCTTGCCAGCAAGCGAGCGCACGCGTGCCACTCATCGATTTCCCGGTCAGACTCTCCGCGAAAGTTCGGGTCGCCATTGATTTGCTCAATGGCCCGCTGCAAGCTGTGGTATGCCTCCCCGCGGTTCAGTGCGCGCTGGACGAACTTGCGAAGCGCGGGATCCTCCATCAGATCCAGGATGTAATGCGCCCGAATTAGGCGGTCATATTCAGCCAGCCCCGCCAACTGCTTGTCGTTCGTGGCCGAACGCGACATCTTGCGGACCAAAGTCGCCTGCGACGTCTCCTTCTGATGCAGTGACACGATAATGCGCTGAATAAAATCCCATTGCTCAATGATCTTTTGCTCATTGATGGGTTTTCTGAGCGCCAACGACAGCGAGCCACCATCGTTGCTGACCCGAAAAAGCTTATCGATTATTCCGCTGAGATTGGCGTAACGCGGCGCGAAGCTCCACCCTGACAGATCAAAGAGCGCGTAGTTGAAACGGTTGACGCCATGGGTGTCGGTCGAGAGCACGTCAGGCTTAATCTCAGCCGTATTGTTGTACATGATATCAAATGCAAAGTGTGATTCGTGGTCATTGAGACCGGCCATACACCCGTTGAGGGGCTAGTGATGCGCGTTCATAGTGTAAGCTGAGAGACCCTTACCTTGACCGAAGTGTTTTGTGGAATAGCGCGTTCTAAGGGTGTTCTTACGCGCGGTGAACTTCTGTCCATCACTGCTCGCGTGAACAATATTTTCTCTGATGTTGTAGTACTTGAATATCTTCAGCTTGGCAGTCGCATTGTGGATTCGGTCGATAGCGCTATGGAGCGTCTCTTGTCGCATGTAATTTCCGTGAAAATTTCTGAGAACGTCATAGGAGTAGTCACAGATCTCAGACATCTTGTAGGTCCCGAAACGTGTCGCATTGGCAATAAGACAGGCCATGAATACACCTAGATCATCTGGGCGAGTACTCCTACCTTTGATATGCCGAATTTCCTGAAAGAACTCCGTGTCCCTCGCGACCATGGCGATGACGTCAATCACTTCAATCCGGCGCATTTTCTTGAAAAACGGATTGTTGACTTCAACCTCCTTCGGCTGTCGCTTCACAGTCCACTTCGGCGCACCTTCTCTGGTAGTCAAGATAATCGATTCATTGTCCTGTTGTGCAACACCTTCGGCCACGCGCGCGAGTTTCACCTCCAAGTCCGCCAGTTTTTCCTGTAGAAGGATAGCGGGCGGTATCGTCAGCGCTTGCAGGTTGACTGCTTCGATATATTGATCCTTCTCGCTCTCCCAATTCTGCGGATCAATCAGATCCTGCTCAAAAGGGTCGTAGCGTGAGCTGTTCTCAACATACCACTGGCACTTATCAAGGCGTCGCTGTATTCCCTGATAGATGTAGAATTCCACCCGATGCGCAATGGGACGCCCATGATCATCAAGCAAGTAGGGTCGAACCGCTTTGGTCAGGCTACGCCGATCAATAGACTGTAGGTCACCATGACCGACAATGTCATCATGAAGCGAGTTGACAAGGTTCATGAAGCTGGGGGAGTCCGTCGAGTCAATAAATTCCAGCGCCATGAATAGCTGCCTGAGAAACCCTTTGACCTGACGTTTTTGTTTGTCAATGTACTCCCATTCAAATCGTTTCTGATCGATCGATAGAGTTCTCATGAACTGGGAAACTTCTGCGAGCTCCTGCCGAGAGATCCTTTTGTAGGCCCGCTGTTGGACGACGGATAAAGGCGGGTCTTCGGGGCCTACATCCTCAACAAACAAATCGACCACATCTGCCGCATCACCGAGCTTGGCCTCGATGGCATGCCGCTCGGAGAGAATGCGCTTACTGGCATAAGCTTTCGCATCGGTGGCGATCTTTCGGACGGTGAATATAAAGGCTTGATAGAAGTTGTCATTGATCAGCTGGAAGCGGTGATAGAGATAGCACACGAGATAAATCCGCCGGCGCTCCAGGCTTACCTGCTTGAGCCGCGAGACGGAAAAATGCTCAACGAGCGAGGCATAATGGCTGATGTTGCCTTTGGAGACATTGAGAAGCTCAACCACGTGCCGTAAATCCGCATAGGCTGGATAAATTTTATCGAATGCCAAGAGTTCAGGCCTGAAGTCGCTACGGGAGAATGTCCGGGGCAGTTTCTTGACGTGGCTAAGGGCCGATTGAGTATGTTCATCGTTTAGCAAGTCGTCGATTGATTGTTCAATACGGGGTGTAATGGCCTTATTAAGAATTTCGCTAACGCGCATTTCTTCGGTACGGATAGCTTCCGATACAATGGCTTGGAAGACGTAGTACTTGGGGATTTCCGTCTCATGGAAGTACACGAACGTCATCAAGGCGTCAAAGATCGCTCTGCGATCAATATCAATGCGAACGTGCTCCACGGCCTTTTTTAAGAGCCTCTCGCGGAAGGCCGGGGTGAATCTGCGTGTACCGCAAGCGTTGAAGATCTTGTCGTACATCCGGCTCTTCTGCATTGGGCTGGGTAATACGAGCTCAAGATCTTCGCCTGGGAAGTGGGTATTACAGATGTGCAGGAAGTCGTCACGGGCGTCGTCCGCAGTTGGGCTGACCACCATAGGTCGAAACTTGAAGTAACCAAAGAACAGGATGAAAACTGCCTTTATCGCAAATGACTCACGTCCCGTGAACACACTGGATTCTTCATCGTTGAGGTGAAAATAGTGGTCTTTCTCGGCATCGCTGAGGGTGGGGATGGCCGAGAAGGCATCAATCTCTGCCTGAGTGAGAATATTCAGCCGCCGGCTTTCTTTTGGTCCCATTCCGGTAATCCCGTTGTTATCCCTGTTGTTGCGGAAGGTTGAGTCTATCAATGAATGGCTGATATGGAAGGTAAGGCGTGGGTAAAAAGCGGTGAAAGTGTCTATATTTTGATCTACATGGACGGAAATGGCACCAGAATTATCATGTCAGAGGGCTGTGTTATATTTTGCGGGAATTTCCCGGAACCCCTAAGACCATGACATAGAAGCAAGGAGATCCGGATGCCCCTCTACCTCAAATACCTGATCACTGCTGCATTAGTCGTGCTGATCTCGGAAGTCGCCCGGCACAGCGACCGACTGGGCGCCCTGATCGGCGCCTTGCCACTAGTAACCCTGCTTGCCATGTTCTGGCTCTACATGGGAAACCAGCCCGAGGAGAAAATCGGCAATCACGCCTGGTACACCTTCTGGTACGTCATCCCGACACTACCCATGTTCGCCCTGTTTCCGTTCATGTTGGATCGCTGGGGATTTCTCATTTCCATGGGCTGCAGTGTGCTACTCACGATTGGCTGCTTTGTGGTACTCGGACTACTGGTCCGGCCTTTCGGTATCGAGCTCTGGTAGCACCAGACTTAACCAGGGCGTTCCCCCAGCCATCGATAGGCTACCGGCACCACCAGCATATTCAGTGCAGTCGAGCTGATCAGCCCCCAGAGAATCACCACCGCCATGGGCGCCTGGATTTCGCTGCCGGGCTCACCGCCGGCCATGGCCAGCGGCACCAGGGCCAGTGCCGTGGCCAGTGCGGTCATCAGGATGGGTACCAGGCGTTCTTCAGCGCCCTGACGGATGGCCTTTTCCAGGTCCAGCTTGTGCTCGCTCATCAGCCGGCGGATGTGGTCGATCAGGATGACCCCGTTGCGGGTGGCGATACCAAACAGGGTGATAAAGCCGATCACCACCGCAATATTGATAATGCCTTCCGTCAGCCAGACCCCCACGACACCGCCAATCAGCGCCAGGGGCAGGTTGATCATCACCAGGCCGGCATCCCTGGCAGAGCCAAATGCCGTCATCAGCAGCAAGAAAATGCCGGCGATCACCACGGCTCCAAGGAGCATCAGGCGGGTATTGGCCGCCTGGGCACTTTCAAACTGCCCCCCGAAGTCCAGATGGTAGCCGGTGGGCAATTCCAGTTGCTCGTCCAGAATCACACGGATATCCTCCACCACGCTGATCAGGTCGCGCTCGGCCACATTGGCCATGACCACCAGGTTCCGTTGCACGTTTTCACGGCTGATGGTGTTGGCTCCCCTGCTCTGCCGAATCTCTGCCAGCGCTTCAAACGGCAGCACGGAGCCATCCGGCAGGTTGATCAGGGTTTGCCGCAACGAATCGATATCCTTGCCCGCCGATTCGGGCAGCATGACGACCAGATCAAAACTGGCCAGCCCTTCGCGAATCTGGCCGACGGTAATGCCGGTAAAGGCGCCCTCCAGCAATTCCGCCGCTTCGGCGGCGGTAACGCCATAGTTAGCCATGGCAGCCCGATCAAAACGCACCGTCACAAAGGGAATCTCACTTTGCTGATCCATGGCCACATCCACCGCCCCGGGCACCTGTTTCACCAGTGCCTCGGTTTGCTTGCCCAGACGGCGCAATTCATACAGGTCCTCGCCGAACAGCTTGATGGCGATATTGGCGCGGGTACCGGACAGCATGTGATCGATCCGGTGGGAAATGGGCTGGCCAATGACAATATTGACGCCGCGGATGGCGGAGAAATCGTGGCGTAGCGCCTCAAGCAGGGCTTCCTTGCTGCGCTCGCCCATGACCAGCGAGGCCTCGATTTCTGACGCAAACACCTGCTGGGCATGGGGGTCCAGCTCTGCCCTGCCCGTCCTGCGCGCCGTGGTGCGTACCTCGGGCTGGGCCAGCAGGATTTTCTCCACCCGGCTGCCGATCTGGTCGGACATTGCCAGGGAGGTGCCGGGCAGGGTCACGGCGCTGACCGTCAGGCTGCCTTCGTTGAAGGCCGGCAGAAAGGCACGGCCGGCAAAGGCCAGCGAGCCCAGCGACACCACCAGCAAGATGACAGCGCCGCCGAGCACTGACTTCGGGCTGCCAAGCGCCTTGTCCAGCCAGCTTCGATAGTGGGCTTTCAGCCAGATGATAAAGCGGGTGTCATGGCCGCTATCGATGGCCTTGGAACCGGGTAGCCAGAACAGACATAGCACCGGCGTCACGGTCAGCGCCACCAGCAAAGAGGCGCCCAGGGCGACCACATACGCAAGGCCCAGGGGCGCCAGCAGACGCCCTTCCACCCCGGCCAGGAAGAAGATCGGCAGGAACACCAGAATGATGATCAGGGTAGCGAAGACTATGGAGCCTTCGATTTCCCGGGTGGCCTTGAAAATCACCTGCAGGGCCCGGTCCCGGTCAGTGCCGGCCTGTTTGTTCTCGCGCAGTCGGCGAATGATGTTTTCCACCACGATGATGGCGTCATCCACCAGCGCCCCCAGGGCGATGGCCATGCCGCCCAGGGTCATGGTGTTGATGGTGCCGCCCATCCAGCGGATCACCAGGATCGCCACCAGCAATGACAGCGGGATCGCCAGCAAGGCAATGGCGGTGGCCCTGCCGCTCAGCAGGAAGGCAAACATGATCACCACCACCAGGATGGCCCCGTCACGTAGCGCCTTGCTGAGGTTGGACACGGCCGTATTGATGAAATCGGCCTGACGGAACACCCGGGTCTCGATCACCATGCCATCCGGCAGGGAGTCCTGCAGGTCTGCCAGTACGGTATCGAGCTTCCCGGTCAGCGCCAGGGTGTTGGCGTTGGGCTGTTTCTGAATGCCGATGACCACCGCGGCATCCCCGTTATAGGCTGCCGTGCCCCGGCGCGGCGCCGGGCCAATGCTGACCTGGGCCAGCCCCCGGACCACCACCGGCATGCCACCACGGCGTGTGACCACCGACGCCCCTCCCGCCTCCAGGTCCCGAGCCCGGCCCAGTCCCTGGATAAGAAATTCCTGGTTGTTGTGGGTGATGAAGCCCGCCGCCGCATTGCGGCTGGCGTCACGTACCGCATCGGCCAGCTCGGTAAGGGTGACCTCGTAAGCCGCCAGCCGCTCGGGATTGGCGATCACCTGGAATTGGCGGGTTTCCCCGCCAAAGGGAATCACCTCGGCAACCCCGGGCACGGCCAGCAGGCGGCGGCGAATGGTCCAGTCGGCGGCGGTTTTCAGGGTCATTTCGTCATGGACAGACGAATGCAGGGCAATAAACAGGATTTCACCCATCACCGAGGATACCGGAGCCAGCTGGGGCGGTGGCAGGTCCGGTGGCAGGCTGGACATGGCCCCCTGCAGTTTTTCGGAGACGATCTGGCGGGCCAGATAGATGTCTGTGCCCCACTCGAATTCGACAATCACCACGCTGTTGCCCACACCGGTATTGGAGCGCACCCGGCGTACCCCAACCGCGCCGTTCATGGCGCTCTCGATGGGGATGGTAACCAGCGCTTCCACATCCTCCGGCGGCATGCCATGGGCTTCCGCCACAATGGTCACCGAGGGGGCAGTGAGATCCGGGAACACATCAATGGGCGTTTTCAGCGCCGCCCAGCCACCCCACAACAGCAGGCCAAGGGATGTCGCCAGCACCAGCAAACGGTTGTGCAGCGACCAGCGAATTATCTGATCTATCATGAGCAATCCTGGGGCGGTAAGGGCTTAGTGGGCGTGACCGTGGCCGATGTCGTCACCACCACTGGCAGCCAGACGAACGGACCAGGCACCCTGGGAGACAACCCGCTCCCCGGCACTCAGCCCGGAAACGATTTCTATCCAGTCACCATCGACGATGCCGGTTTGCACTTCCCGCCGGGCGAAAGTTTCGCCGCCACTGTGGACGAACACCACCTGGCGGCCGCCATCGTCCACCAGGGCACTGCGGGGCACTGCCAGCCGCGGCTCTGCGGGGCGGGTGAAGAGATGGGCAGCAAACCGGCTGCCGACCAGATCCGGCCCGGCTTCTCTCGGGTATTCCAGAGTCACCGAGGCCGTGCGGCTTTTCGGTTCCACCGACGCACTGACCTGCACCACACGGGCACCGGTGGTACCGTCCAGAATCTGTGTTCCCGTTACCGGGTGGTCAAACCAGGCGCCGCTAGTGGCATGGAGCTGGGCGGCATAATGCTCCGGCACCCGCACCTGCAGCCAACGCCGTGTGGGTGTGGCAATGCGGAAGACCCGTTCGCCGGCGCGCACGAAGGCCCCGGGCCGGGCCTGCACATCAATGACTTCGCCGGACACCGGGGCGCGCAGCGCCAGCCCGGATGCCTCGGCGCCCGTCTGTGTCTGTGTCAAACGGGACTGTGCCGCCTGGAATTCTGCCTGAGCGACCCGCAGGCTTTGCTGCGCCTCGTCCAGGCGACGGCGAGGGATCGCGCCTTGTTCAAACAGCGGCGTTAACCGTTGAACGTCGGTCTTTGCCAGCGCCAATGCGCTGCGAGCCCGCTCAAAGGCAACCCGGGATTCCCCCAGGTCGGCACCGGTACCGAGACGGGGAATCAGGTAACCCAACGTCTCTCCGGCTTCCACCTGTTGCCCGGCCTTGGCCAGACCCTGGCTGGAAAAATAGCCATCGCCGGGGGCAGGAATATCCGCCCCGCCATCGGCAGGCGCCATGACCGTGGCAAAACCGGGCGCCGACGGTCTCATGGGTCGGGGCTTGGCGGGTACAGAGGCAAAATCCGATTGCCACTGCTGCTCTTTCTGGAAACTGATTTCCCCTTCCACGGCAGCCTGGTTGACGCTCACCGCCGCCTCATCGGCAAATACCGTCACCGGCCCCAGCTCGTGGGTGACCTTGCCGTTGCCGGTATGGAGTACCACGGCAAGATCGAAATCACCTGCCGATTTGGGCGTCACCACCGGCGTAAAAAGCCCGTCCCGGGTGGGGCTGCTGACCCGGAAGCCGGCCATGATGTCACCATCCCGGCGCAGCACCACATCCACCCTGCCCTCGGTCACCGGCTTGTGATCCGGCAGGCGCGTAAAGTGAGCAATAAACCGGGAGGGCTGGCCTGCCACCAGGGCCGGGAATTCAACGAACAATTCGCTGGCGTCGGTGTAGTGGGTATAGGAGAGCTCGGCACGATGCCCTGCATCACTGTTGCCGGGCTGGGGGCTGTCGCAGCCCACCAGCGCCAGCATCAGGATGCCAAGAACACAGGACTTAGTGCGCATGGGGTTCGTCGTCGCCATGGGCGTGACCGTGGTCATCGGTTTGCGGGCTCTCTTCCATGGTCTCTTCGGAAGCGGTGGCATCGCTGGTTTGCTCATCGGAAGCTGTGTCTGTGGAGGCTGCGTCTTCTCCCGGATAGAACGCTTCAGTTTCCGGCGCGCTATCGTGGGCATGTTCTCCGTCATGGGCATGGGCTGCATCGCCTTCGTGGGCGTGGCCATGATCGCCGTCATGGTCCTGCCCACAGGCGGCCAGTACCGCGAACAGGCCAGCCAGCACTACCGGACGCCAGATGCCGTTGATTTTTTGCATGGTTATTTCCCCGTCAGTTGTTGCCATTGGATGTAAGCCTGTCGTGCAGCCAGAGCGTGCTCCAGCCTGCGTTCCTGTAATTCATAATCCGCGCGGTAGGCATCCAGCAGTGCCATGATGCTGATTTCACCGGCGTTGTAGGCAGCGCGGGCAGTGGTCACCAAGGCGCCCTCCTCGCTGGCATCACTGTCACCGCCATGGCGAGCCAGGGTTTCACTGGCGCGTTTATTTGCCTGGAACTGCTCGATATACGCAGTGTGCTCTGCCTGCAATTGCTGAACCGCAAGTTGGCGTTCCGCCTCCAGCAAGTCGGCCCTGGAACGGCTTGCCGCCGCCTGGTGCTTGCCATTACTGCCGATGGGCAGCTCCATGCCCAATGCCACCACATGGCCGTCCGTTTCGAAGCCCGGCTCATCCACGTCCTTGCGGCCCAGGCTCAATGTCATGTCAGGCCAGCGCTGGCGACCCGCCGCCGTGGCCTGGGTACTGGCGCGGCTTACTTGGGCATCGTAGGCGGCAATCAAGGGGTGTAACGCCAGATCGGCTTCTTCTGAAGGAGTAACGTCGTTTCGCGGTAAAAGCGCGCCTTCCAGAGTGGAAGCATCCGCACCAGTCAGCACTTCAAGGCGGCCCTTTTCCGCCTGAAGATGACTGCCAAGCTGCAAGCGACGGCCCGCATAAATGGCCACTTCCCGGGCGATGCGCATGGCGTCATAGCGTGAGGCATCCCCGGCTTCAGCACGGGCCTGAATAGAGGTACTGAGTTGATTCAAGTCGTTATACAGCGCATCAAGCCGGGCATAGTGCTGTTCCGCCATCAGCGCCTGATAAAATGCCGCTCGGGTTTGCGCCACCCTTTCGCGTTTTAACAGGGTGTTCCGGGCGGCCTCGGCATCCACATGGTGGCGCGCTGCCGAGCGTTCCAGGCGTTTGATACCCGCCAGATTAAAGCGCTGACTCAGCGACAAGGTGGTTTCGCGGCTTTCCCCACCGGGCACATCCAGACTTTCGCGCTCATAGCTGATCTCCGGGTTGAACCAGCGGCCAGTGGCGCGGCTTTCCCCTTGCGCTTGTTGCTCTCTGGCGGACAGGATTTGCTGAAAGGTGCTGTTACGTAATGCCTGCTTGACGGCATCCCCCTCGTTCAAGGCCAGCGCCTGTGTTGAGAAAGCCAGCAGCAGCCCGGCGGTACTAATAGCCAGCAGCGGTATGATTCGCATCTCAGGCTCCCAGCCAGCTCAGCAGTGTCTCGATGGCATGGTGCTGAACCAGCACCGCAACCAGCATGACAGGCAGTACCATCAGGCATGCCCACTCAAACAAACGGCCTGACACGGGATGTACTTGATGGGGCGTGATCAGGCGCTGGATGCGGGCCTGGGTGTCTCCGCTGTTTACTGACTGTGCCCCTTTCATGTGAAGTTGCTGCAGACTCAGTACCCGCAGCAGCGTTTCTGCCACGTCGAATCGATTGAAGCGTTGGGCAACGGCATCGTCAGCCGCTTCTTCCAGCGCATTCTCCCACACCGCCCGCAGACGCTTTGCCAACGGCGGAATAAAAAGCGCCAGAAGCAGCACCACCAGACGATTACGGCGCGGGTCGCCGTGGCGCAAATGGGCACTTTCGTGGGCGAGCACAATGCGTCGCTGGTGAGGGTTCAGGCTGTTAAGCAAGCCGGAGGAAAGGAGAACCGCTGGCTCGCCGCCACCCACCGCCAGCGCAACTGCCCGCGTGTCGTGCAGGCGACGGAATCTGCCCTGCCCGTTGGACAGTTTTATCAGTGCCTGCAACCGCCGCTGCAACCGCCGTTCCGTTACCCGCGTACGGACCAGGGACCCCATGACCATAACGAGCGCCAACACGGCAACGGCAGCCTGCCAAACCGGCAGTGCGCCCTGTTTGGCAAAATTCAGACAGGCATGAATATGGTCATGGCTATGGGTGCCACAATGGCTGGCCATCCAGTCCGCGGACGGAAACAGGTTCGCCGCCAGGATGGCCGCCATCATCACCAGCGGCAGCAAGACAGCGGACAACGCCGCAATCAGGACTCGCTGTTGGCGTATACGGGGAGCGATGCGTGCCGGTGTAAGCCACTTTGCGGTTACTGCACCGAGAACCTGGCTGAGCAACCAGCCAAGCATGGCAGCAGGGAAGACGGTATCAAGCAGCACCATGGCGGTCATTGCTTGCCCTCGGACTGCGCCCGGCGTGCACGAATCTCCTCTTCCAGGCGCGCCAGATCCTCATCCGCCAGGGAGTCTGTGGCCTGCACAAAAGCCGAGATAGAGGCTGCGCCATCAAGCTGAAACCGGCCCATCACATCACTGATTATGTTGGCAATGAGACTGTCCCGCTCAACAACCGCCGTGTAGTGATAGGCGTAACCCTGCTTCTCTCGGGCAAGGAGCTGTTTCTTGTAGAGGCGATCCAGGGTCGACTGCACCGTATTGACGGAAATCCCCCGCTCCGCACCAATCACGGCGTGCACAGACTTCGGTGACAGGCCGGGATTTTCCCAGAGCAGATTCAGGACAGTCAGTTCGAGTTCTCCCAGCGCGGGGACGGAGTGTGATGCTGGTGGGGTGTGTTTTTTCATTGGCAAGGTGCTAATCCAGCGATGCAGTGATCTGAACAGTAATGAGCATAAAACCGAGCGTCAATCGGTTTTATGCTCATCGCTCTACAATTTCTGGTTCCAAGTAGCAATATCGACGAGGCAATAAGCACTATGTGTTGAAACCGCGTGTGATTATGGGATTGAGTGGCGGGCGCGCCCACCGTTGTGTTGCGCCCGTCAGGGTTTCGTTGCGGAAACACGCTCCAGGCGTACCCGGAGCCTGCTGGTTCGCTAGGTTTCCGATTCTTTGCGATGCAATAGTGCATACAGCACCGGCAGCACGAACAGCGTCAACAAGGTTGAGGAAATAATTCCCCCGATCACCACTGTCGCCAGCGGGCGCTGCACTTCCGCGCCGGTACCGGTGTTGAGCGCCATGGGCACAAAGCCGAGGCTTGCCACCAGAGCCGTCATCAAGACTGGCCGCAGGCGGACCAGAGCGCCGTCGACAATGGCCTTTATCAAATCACCCTGCTCGTGCCACAGGTCGCGGATAAAGGCGATCATCACCAGTCCATTGAGCACCGCGACCCCTGAGAGGGCTATAAAGCCCACGCCTGCGGAGATCGACAAGGGCATATCCCGTAGCCACAGAGACAGGACCCCGCCTGTTAAAGCCAGTGGGACGCCAGTGAAGATAATGAGGGCATCCTTGAGGGTACCAAAGGCCATTACCAGCAACGCCAGAATGATGGCGAGCGTTACTGGCACCACGATGGCAAGCCGCTGACTGGCGGACTCCAGCTGCTCGAAGGTGCCGCCGTAATCGAGCCAGTATCCAGCAGGGAGATCCACGTTTTCGGAGATACGCGCTTGTGCTTCCTCGACAAATCCACCCAAGTCGCGGTCCCGGACGTTGGCGGTTACCACCACCCGGCGCTTGCCGTTTTCCCGGCTGATCTGGTTGGGCGCCGGGGCCAGTTCCAGGTCGGCCACTTCCGATAACGGCACATAATCGCCGTCGGGTAAGGGAATGGGTAGAAAGGCCAGACTGTCGATATCCCGTCTGATCCCTTCCGGCAATCGCACCACCAACTCAAAGCGGCGGTCACCCTCGTAAATCAATCCGGCGTTTTCACCACCAATCCCGGTCGCCACCAGCGCTTGTACGTCTTCAACATTCAGACCGTAGCGCGAAAGCTCCATACGCTTTGGATGGACCGACAACATGGGGAGCCCTGTGACCTGTTCGACCCGGGCATCCGCCGCTCCTTCCATGGACTCCACAACTTCGAGGATCTCGTTGGCCGACTCCAGTAATTGATCCAGATCATCGCCAAACACTTTGATCCCTAAATCAGCCCTTACCCCGGAGATCAATTCGTTGAAGCGCATCTCAATGGGCTGGGTGAATTCATACTTGTTGCCGGGGAGCCTTTCCACCGCTTCAGCCAATTCCGCTACTAATGCGTCTTTGGTTTTGTCAGGATCTGGCCATTGGTCGCGAGGCTTCAGGATGACAAAATTATCCGCGACGCTGGGGGGCATGGGATCGGTCGCCACTTCCGGTGTGCCGATTTTGGCGAACACCTTGTCCACCTCGGGAAAGACCTTCAGCCGTTCTTCCAGCTGCTCCTGCATCTCGATGGATTGCTCCAGTCCCGTACCCGGAATGCGCAGAGCGTGCAGCGCTATGTCTCCTTCGTCGAGCTCAGGAATAAATTCAGACCCCAAGGTGGTCGCCAACCAGAGACAAACAACCACCAACGCGGTCGCCCCACCCAGCACCAGCCAGCGAAACTTCATCGCGACAAGCAAAGCCGGTTTGTACAGCGACTTGGCGCCACTGATCACCGAACCTTCCTTCTCACTGATTTTGCCTCGCAGGAACACCGCCACGGCGGCTGGAACCACGGTCAGTGACAGCACCATGGCGGACAGTAGCGCCATTACCACGGTGGCCGCCATGGGGTGGAACATCTTGCCCTCAACGCCGGTGAGGGAAAATATCGGCAAGTACACCACGGTAATGATGGCGACACCGAATAGACTGGGGCGAATGACTTCGTTAGTGGCCTCGTACACCAACTGAAGTCGCTCTCGTAACGGCAATTGGCCGTTGTGTTGAGCTTGGGATAAGCGCCGAATGCAGTTCTCGACGATAATAACGGCGCCATCAACGATCAAACCGAAGTCCAGCGCGCCCAGGCTCATCAAGTTGGCCGACACACCCGATTGCACCATGCCAGTAATGGTGGCGAGCATGGACAAGGGAATGACCGCAGCGGTGATTAAAGCGGCACGCAGGTTGCCCAGCAACGAAAATAGTACCACGATCACCAGCAGCGCCCCTTCGAGCAAGTTTTTCTCTACTGTGGCGACAGCCTTATCCACAAGCGTCGTGCGGTCGTACACCGTCTCCACCTTCACCCCGTCGGGCAGTGAGGGTTTTATGGCCTCCAGTTTTTCGGCCACAGCCAGCGCAACGGAGCGGGAGTTCTCCCCCACCAGCATCATCGCCGTGCCCATCACCGTTTCCTTGCCATCACGGGTCGCTGCTCCGGTGCGCAGCTCCTTGCCAATCGCTACCTCGGCTACATCGCTGACTGTTACGGGTGCGCCGTGGCGGTTGGCAATGACAACTTCCTGAATCTCGGCGATTGAGGCCAGCTGCCCTGGTGAGCGGACCAGCAACTGTTGCCCATTGCGTTCGATATAGCCCGCACCACGGTTGGAGTTGTTGGCCCGCATCGCCGCCACCAGATCATTCATGGTGACGCCGAATTCCAGCAGCTTCTGAGGCGACGGCGTAACGTGGTATTGCTTGTCATAGCCGCCAATGGTGTTGAGTTCAATCACCCCAGGCACCTGGGCCAATTGGGGTTTAATGATCCAATCCTGGATTTCTCGCAATGCCGTGGCATCTAAAGGACTGCCATCAGCCTGAGTGGCGCCTGGCATGGCCTCCACGGTGTACATCAGTATCTCACCGAGGCCGGTTGCGATGGGTCCCATTTCAGGTTCCAAGCCGGGTGGCAGAGCATTCTTGATGGAACTGAGCCGCTCATCAATCAGATTACGGGCGAAATAGATATCCGTGCCGTCCTCGAATACCACGGTGACCTGGGACAGACCATAGCGTGACAAGGAGCGTGTGTAAGACAGGTCAGGCAAGCCGTACAGAGCTGTTTCCACAGGGAATGTGATGCGCTGTTCCGCTTCCAGGGGCGAGTACCCCGGCGCTTCGGTATTAATCTGCACCTGGACGTTGGTGATATCCGGCACAGCATCGATGGGCAGGCGCTGGAAGCTCCATAGGCCCACCCCGACCAGCACCAGAATGAAGGATAATATTAAGAACCGCCGCTCTACCGAGAGGCGTAAGATGGCATTGATCATCATAGCCTCCTGGGTTAGTGGTCGTGAGATGCGCCGGATTTTTCGATATCGGCCTTGATCAGGTAACTGTTGTCCACCACATAGCGGTCTCCCGCCTGCAACCCTTCCAATACCTCAGTCAGGGTGCCGTCACTGGTGCCCAGTTCCAACGGGCGAATTTCGTAGGTGTCGTCCACCTGAATAAACACCACGCTCCAGTCGCGAAAAGACTGTAGCGCACGGTTTTCCACTGCCAGTGGTACGTCAAAGGTTTCTACCACGATGTCACCCGCTACCAGCAGGCCGGGACTCAGCGCGCCATCCGGGTTCTCCACCTTCGCACGAGCCAGGGTATAAGGGGCATTATCCGGAGAGGGCAGCAGATGGCTAATGACGGCTTGCCGGTCGACGGCCTCGGATTTCAGAAGGACCTTTTGACCGACCTCGACTTCGGAGCGCTGGCCCGGGAACACCCGAAGCTCTGCCCACAACGTCGCCAAGTCGGTGATGGCAAACAGAGGTTCTTCACCGGCAATTTCGCCCACACTGATCTGTCGCTGGGTTACCACGCCGTCTAAGGGCGAGCGCAGAGAATAGGTTTTCAGGCTTGCATTGGACTCGACTTGCGCCAGCAAATCCCCTTTGGCAACGCGCTCTCCCTGACGCACGTAGACCTTGGTGACGATGCCGGGAAAGCGGGCACGGACCCGCGCGATCTGCTCCGGTGCGGTGGTCAGTCGCCCGTAAGTGGTCAATGTTCGCTCAATGGAGCCTGGGCCGGCCTGGGCTGTTTGGATTCCGGCTTTTTCGGCAATGTCGGAGGGAATCCGGGTTCGGCCTTCATGGGAGTCCCATCGCCAGAGGTATTGCTCACCGTCCAGCTTAAGCGTGACGTTGACGTCAAAGGAATGGGGCTCGGCCACCACGCCGTCGCCTAGCCAGTATTCGTCTTGGTAGGCAAAGTCGAAGCGATCCACTTGCCCGCCCAGTCGTGTGAGTTGCACGTTGAGATCGATGCCTTTGCTGATGGGCTTTCCGTTCTTTGTCACCCAAGCACGGTATTCCGGCGGAATTCCTTGCTCAAAAATTAGCAATTCAACGCTGACGCCATCTTCTTGAAGCAGCAAGCCCCCATGGGGGCCTTTGTTTTCAGGCGCCTTATAATGGGTATCTTTAGCGTTTTTTGCAGCCTGTAAGGGGCTGACGACCAGACAAGCCACCAGCATCCAGTAGAGTGGTTTTATTAATTGCATGGTTCAGTAATCCTGTATTCGGTGATTAGCGAGCAGGCGCGGCCTACTGCTGGGTCACGGACTGCGCCGTGAGCTGTTCGATAAGGGCCTGATTGAGCAGCGCAGTGGTGGCTGCCTCGACAAGTGCTTCGCGGGCTGATAACAATTCGCGCTGCGCGGCAGTCCACTCCACATAGCTGTAGCGACCGCGCGCATAGGATTTCCGGGTAAGGTCAAGTGCCCTGGTCAGATCGGGCAGCACAGTGGTGCGTAGCCGTTCAGCCGCATCGATGTTTTGTTGGCGGGTGTGGTACGCCTCGAACAACAAGGCGTGCAATTGCAGCAGAGCGCTTTTTTGGCGAAATTCCACTGCGTCTCGCGCCGCCATGGCAGATTGCAGCTGCCCCCGGTTTCGGTGCCCGGAGAATAGCGGCACAGATACTCCCGCCACCAAGGCGGTATCACCCGAGTCTTCAGAACGGCGGGCACCAAGCTGCCAGCGGATATCGCTTTGCGATTGGCTTTTGGCCAACTGGATCTCGGCATCGCGCATCCGCCGTTCGCTGGCGAACACCTGGATCATCGGACTTTCGCTGGCCTGTTCGTACAACACCTCGAAGCTCTCGCCAGGCTCAAAACGAAACAGGTCTCCCTGCAAGCGCTGAAAATCCACCCGTGTGTCGCCCCATAGTGACGCCAATGCCATCTTCCGTTTCTGGTACTCTGTTTTCAGGGCGTCGTGCGATAGTCGGCTTTGGGCGAGCGCAGCCTTGGCGCGTAAAACGTCGGCTTCAGGTGCTGCTCCCTGTTTCGCGCGTCGACGAAGAGTGCTGAGGGTAAACTCGCTCAAGGAAACTTCCTGAGTGGATAAATCGAGCTTTTCCTGTAGAGACAGAGTGGCGATATAGCGCTGGGTCACCTGGCCTAACAGTTCCAGAGCTGTAGCCTTACGCTCGGCCTCAAGCACGTCATATCGGGCATTCACAGCGTCGGTACGAGAGTGGCGTTTGCCGCCCAGTTCAATGACAGACGATAGCGACAGGGTGTACTCCGCTGCATCAACACCTTGCAGATCACCACTGCCAAGCACATTCTCCGCCTCGAATCCGACTTCATACGCCGGGGCCTGGTCGACCGAGATGCGGCGCCCCTCAAGCCCCTCAAGACGAAGATCGAACACCCGAAGATCAGGATTTTCCTTTATTGTCCGTGACAAGGCATTGGCGAGAGTGAGAGATGCCTGGTCAGCGTGCGCTGCGGCAACTGTGAAGGTCAGCGTTAACAGGCACAGTAAATAAATACAAGCCTGGCGCGGCTGAAGACGCCGCCCAGCGCTCGCGGGCTTGCAAAAAAGCATTTGGCTTCTCCTACGAAGCGTTAAATAACAACAGTTTCCCGAGCGGGATGAATCGTAGGATCAGGCGATTGGGGGGCGGAACAAAGAGGGAGGAGTAATAGAAGTATGGTTGGCTTGATAGTCCGAAAGGTGCTGATCTGCGGACAAATTGGCCATATCAATTGCAGCATCAATCAGCGCCATGTGAAAGTGACAGTGGTTCTGATGGCAATGATCAGATGAGTGATCAAGCGGTGTCTCCGATGAGGTCGAAGATTGCTCGGCATCTGGAATGCTTGACTCAATAACTACGCTGCTATGGGAATGTTCATATTCATGAGTGTGTTGAGGCGCTTTTAGGTGATGAGGCTGGACAACGTCGCCAATCGCCACCACGGATTGTAGCGCAATCACTAGTGCCAATATGATGGTTGACCAACGACTCATTAAAAGGCATCCAGACTCAAAAAGGGATACGGCACCAGTAACAGTAAAAGGCGGAGAGCATAGCCCCGCAGATCGCTGAGATCCTAGAGCAGATCAACGCTGGGCGTCAACGGCAGCATGTTAGGCCATGGCCATTTCGGCTATACGATCAATCCAGCGACGCATTGAGTTGAACTGTAACGAGCATAAAACCGAGCGTCAATCGGTTTTATGCTCGTCGCCCCTCAACTTCTTGCTCTAGCTCGCAATATTAACGAGCCAATAAGCACTTTCTATTGAGCTCTTTCGGATTGAGGGTCGCATTACAAAGGCGCCGAAATCATAAGCGTCAGCCTTGAACAAGATCCGTATGCTCTTGATATTTAAATAACCAATATTAGCTAACTGCCAGATCTACCAACTGGTCGCATAGAGCCATTTGCGGCCCTACTCCCTGCCGAGCACCAGAACCGCTGCAAGCACAATCAACAGCCATTGCTGTCTGTCTTCTTCCACAGAACAAACAACGCAGGAAACACCAGCAACACTGTCACCAATGCCGTGGCTGTCCCGCCCACCATGGGCGTGGCAATGCGCTTCATCACATCCGCGCCGGTGCCATCGCTTAGCATGACGGGAATCAGGGAAATCAGCAGTGTCAGGCTGGTCATCAGCATGGGGCGAATACGGTGAGCGGCCCCCTGCGCTACTTCTTCACAGAGCAAGGCCAGGCTGGGTTCTGGTACACGCTGCTTTGCCTGCTCAAGGGCGCTGTCCAGATAATGCAGCATCAACAGCCCCATTTCCGCTGCCAGCCCGGCCATGGCAATCATGCCCACCCAGACCGCCACGCTCAGCTTGTAATCGAGCAAGAACAGTAACCAGACGGCGCCGATCAGGGCGAACGGCATGGCACTGAGCACAAACAGGGTGTCGCTGAGGCGGCCCCGGTGCAGGTAGAGCAACAGGAACACGGCCAGCAAGGTGGCCGGTACCACCCACTGCAGACGCGCCTTGGCGCGCTCGAAGTACTGGAACTGGCCGGCCCAGCCCAGCCGGTAACCGCTGGGTAGTGCCACCTTGTCGTCCACAACGTCCTTGGCCTGTGCCACGTAATCGGCCACCCCCACATCACTTTTCAGATCCACGAACACGAAGCCCACCAGCTGCCCATCTTCGTTGCGAATCATGGGCGCCCCGGTACGAAAAGCGATATCCGCCACTTCAGTGATGGGAATGGTGGCGCCGGTGGGGGTGGGGATCAGCAAGCGCTCCAGATCGGCGATGGATTGCCGGTAGCTGCGGTCATAACGCACCTGCACGTTATAGCGCTCGCGCCCTTCCACGGTCTGGGTGGCGGCCACCCCGCCCATGGCAGACATCAGCACATCTTGCACATCCTGCACATTGAGGCCGTAGCGGGCCGCTGCCGGGCGGTCGATATCGAAATCGATAAAGTAGCCACCGGTGAGCCGCTCGGCGAAAGCACTGCGGGTATCGTCGGCGGTACGCGGGTCCGCCTGCAGGGCCTTCTCGATGGCCACGGCGGTGTTCTCAATCTCCGCAAGACTGTCGCCAAACACCTTGATACCCAGCGCGCTGCGAATGCCGGTGGCGAGCATTTCGGTGCGGGTCTGGATAGGCATCCACCAGATATTGGGCATACCCGGATAACGCAGCTTTTCATCCATTTCTGCTATCAGGTCATCCCAGCTCAGCCCCTCGCGCCACTGGTCACGGGGTTTAAGGGTGATCACGGTTTCCACCATGGACAGGGGCGCCGGGTCGGTGGCGCTGGAGGAACGCCCCACCTTGCCAAACACCCGCTCCACTTCGGGAAACGCCTTGAGCTGCTTGTCCATCCGTTGCAGCACCTGGCCCGCCTCGGTGACCGACATGCCCGGCAGGGCCGTGGGCATGTAAAGAATGCTGCCCTCGTTGAGCGGCGGCATGAACTCGTTGCCCAGTTGCCGGGCCACTGGCACGGTGACTACCAGGGCCAGCACCGACAGCCCCACCACCGGCCAGCGCCAGTGGATACAGAAGCGGATGGCGGGCAGGAACACTGTTACCAGCACCCGGTTGACCGGATTGTTGTGGGAGCGGATGCGACCGCGGATCAACAGCACTGCCAAAGCCGGTATCAAGGTCACCGCCAAAATGGCCGCAAAGCCCATGCTGTAGGTCTTGGTATAGGCCAGCGGCGAGAACAGCCGCCCTTCGGTGGCCTGCAGGGAAAACACCGGGATAAACGACAGGGTAATGATCAGCAGCGAGAAGAAGATACTCGGCCCCACATCCTGCATGGCGCTGATAATCAGGGCTTTGCTGTCGTCGCCCTCTTCCCTCGCCCCAAGCCGCTTGTGGATGTTATCCACCATCACCACCGCCGCATCCACCATGGCGCCGATGGCCACGGCAATGCCACCCAGGGACATGATATTGGCGGTCAGCCCCTGGGCCTTGAGCGGTATAAAGGCCAGCAGGATAGCAATGGGCAAGGTGATACAGGCCACCAGCGCCGAACGCACATGGAGCAGGAAGGCAAAGATCACCAGTGCCACCACCACCATTTCAACAATCAGGGTATGGGTGAGGGTATCGATGGCCCGCTGGATCAGGTTGGAACGGTCGTAGGTGGTCACCACCTCCACCCCTTCCGGCAACCCTGCCTGCACGTCTTCCAGACGCTGCTTGACCCGCTCGATCACCGCCAGGGCATTTTCGCCGTAGCGCATCACCACGATGCCGCCCACCGTCTGCCCTTCCCCATCCAGCTCCGCCAGGCCACGTTGCATGGCCGGGCCCAGGCTGATGTTGGCCACCTGTTCCAGGCGGATGGGAATGCGGTTGGCGTCCACGCCGATCACCACGTCGCGCAGATCGTCCTTGGATTGCAGGTAACCGCCGCCACGGATGAAGTGTTCATGGCCGGCGATTTCCAGCACTCGGCCACCCACGTCATTGTTGGAGCGGCGAATGGCCTCCACCACTTTCCTCAGCGGAACGTCGAAACTGGCCAGGCGATCCGGATCCACGTTGACCTGGTATTCCTTTTCAAAGCCGCCCACGGAGGCCACTTCGGCCACCCCTTCCACGGCGGTGAGCCAGTAGCGCAGCTTGAAATCCTGCAAGGCGCGCAGGTCGGCCAGGTCATGCTTGCCGCTCTTGTCCACCAGGGCGTACTGGAACACCCAGCCCACCCCGGTGGCATCCGGCCCCAGTGTGGGGCTGACCCCTTCCGGCAGTTGCTGGCTGGCGGTGTTCAGGTATTCCAGCACCCGCGAGCGGGCCCAGTAGATATCGGTGTCGTCCTCGAAGATCACATAGACAAAGCTCAGCCCCATGAAACTCTGGCCACGCACAAAGCGGACATTGGGGACACCCAGCAAGGCGGTGGTGAGCGGATAGGTAATCTGGTCTTCCACCAGATCCGGGCTGCGTCCGTCCCACTCGGTGAACACGATCACCTGGGCATCGGACAGATCGGGAATGGCATCCAGCGGCACTTGCAGCAGGCTGCGCCCACCCCAGATGGCGGCCAGCAGCACCAGTACCAGAGTGATGCCCGGCTTGTTCGCGCACAGTGCAATCAGGCGGGCAATCATTCCCGGCGATGACGGATTCTGTGGGTTTACCATTGATCCACCCCCGCTTTCAGTTTGCTTTCGGAGGCGATCAGGAAGGTGCCGGCGGTGACGATGGCATCCCCCTCTTCCAGGCCGTGACGAATCACAATACGATCGCCGACCCGGTAACCCGTTCGCACCGTTACCGGCTTCAGTCGCCCTTCTCCCAGATCCTTGAAGACGATGCGCTTGTCGCCGGATACCAGCAACGCGTCTTCCGGCACCAGCAATTGCTCCCCGAGCGGCAGCAGCAGATTCACCTGCGCAAACTGGCCGACCTGATAGCGGCCGGCTTCATTGTCCAGCGCCAGGCGCACCCGGGCTGTACGGGTGTCGCGCTGCAGGAAGGGATCGATATGGGTAACGGTAGCAGGAATCGTGTCTTGCCCAGTGATACGGACATGGGCCTGTTGACCCACTTCCAACAGCGGCAAGTCCTGCTCATAGGCAAACGCTTCTACCCACAACGTGGACAGATCCGCCAGGCGCAGTAGTGTTTCTCCACGCTTGACGGCGGAGCCCGCCACCAGGTTCTTCTCGATCACCATACCGGAAGCCGGTGCGAAGATCGGGAAGTCATCCTGCGCCCTGCCCTGTTTCGCCAGCCACTCCAGTTGCTGACGGGGCACGCCGGATCGCTCCAGCCGCTGACGGGCTGCCGATAACAACCGGGCATTGCCGCTACGCCGCGCACGTAGATAGTCTTCCTGAAGTGTCAAAAGCTCGGGGCTGTAGACGGTAAACAGCTGCTCACCCTGTGAGATTGCCTGCCCTTCATCGGTGACATTCAACTCATCAATCCAGGCGTCGAAACGCAGACTGATATCGGTCAACCGGCTTTCGTCGTAGGCTAGCTGACCCTGCAAGCGTAACGGCAGGGACACGGCTTCGCGTTTGACCCTACCGGTCCTGACACCGATGGTCTGGCGCCGCCCTTCCTCCACGCGAATGCTGCCGCTGTTGATTTCCTCATGGGTGACCGGCACCAGATCCATACCACAGATCGGACAGGTGCCCGGCGTGGCGGATTTCACCGAGGGATGCATGGAGCAGGTGTGATAAGCCACGTCTCCGGCGGGCGTGGCCATGGCCAGCCGCAGGCCTTCCCGGCCGGTGGCCATATCGAAGGTCAGATCCACATGGTTTTCACCCTCAGCGATATCCACCGCCAGGGGCCACTCCCCGGCCATGGTCAATTCGAAGCTGCCCTCATAACGTCCCGGCGCCACTTCGGTAATCTCCGCCGGCGCATACATGGCGGGCATGGTGCCCATGGCCGGCATTTCACCCACCGCTCTTACCTTGGCGCCGCTAAGCGGCTGGCCGTTGTTATCACGGACCAGAATTTGTAGCTGGTTTGCACCCACCACCGGCTTACTTGGTGTCACGCTAACGGCCACCTGATAGGGGCCGGCGTTGGTAAAATCGGCCTCACTCATGGCCTGGCTGTCAGGCTTGGCAGTACTCCACCACCAGAGCAACAGGGCCAGCCCCACAACCGCTAGCTCAATGACCAAAATCGTACGCTTATTCATGGTGGCCACCGTTCTCGTTGTGGTTTGTTGATTGCCAGTCAGACACAAACACCAGTCCCGCGGCGGCGGTAAGTTGCGCAAAGCCGCTACGCTGCTGGTAGTACGCCTGGGCCTGTTGTTCCTGGGTGGTCAGCAGTTGCCGCTGGGCGGTGAGCATGCGCTGAAAATCCGCCTTTCCGCTGCGGAAGGCATCCCGGCTGGTGGCCAGGTTTTCGCGGGCCAGCGGCAGCAGCTCGTTGGCGTACAGACGCAGACGCTTGCCGGCTTCCCGGTAGTGGCTGGCGGCCTGGGCCAGCTGCTCCC
>UEXM01000587.1_pt1 | contig 37046 bp, 35 predicted proteins | sample 1796661 | NCBI WGS metagenome assembly UEXM01 (sample SAMEA4772469, study PRJEB27181) | metagenome
CTTAATACATGCTCAGTTCGTTCTCTGAATTAACAAAACTTCTATCAACCAGTTCAGAACTGAAAATCTATTAAAGATTCCGTTCCGAACAGGTCTCACACGTTTGCTTGCCTGATTGTTAAAGAGCTTGGAAGCCTTGGCTTCCTTCACTGCGTCCGTGGCGTGTTGCCGTGTCCGCCGTGTCTGTGGAGGCGCATTCTAGAGATTTACGGGGGACCGTCAACACTTTTTTCATCACTTTTTTATCAAACGGTCACCTTTTAGCCTGTACGGATGAAAAACCATCAAAAACAGCCTAAAACGCTCATTCCTTATGCAATACAGACACCGCGCATGAGAACTCCATCATCAGTAAATACGCAGCCGGAAGAGAAAATCGCCACAGACCACCCCTTTTTTCCGCCAACGGCCGCTTTTTTTCATCACCGCCGCCGCCAAACCCAGCCTCCCCATACAAAAAAGACGCCCTGCGGGCGCCTTTTACGTACAACAAAAGCGGTTAACGCTTGCGAAGCTGCCAGAGACTCATCAATAGCCCCACCGCCACATAGATCACCGCTACGCTCAACAGCACCAACGGCGGATCCAGGAAAACGATGGCAAAGGCAATAATGACCCCCAAAAGCATCTTGAAGGGCACACGGCCAATGTGAAACTCCTTGAATGAATGGTATTTCACCGACGAGACCATCAGTAACCCGGCGCCAGCGACAACCACAGCCACCAGCCAAGAGATATCCGCCCCCTCAATGCCACGACTAGCTCCCAGCCACACCAGCGTTGCCACCAGCCCCGCCCCGGTGGGGCTGGGTAAACCAATAAAGAACCGTTTGTCGGAGGCTTCCGCCTGCACATTGAACCGTGCCAGTCGCAGAGCAGCACAGGCCACGTAGATGAAAGCCGCCGCCCAACCAAACTTGCCAAGCCCGGACAACGCCCACGCATACGCCACCAACCCCGGCGCGACACCAAAGGCCACACAGTCGGAAAGCGAGTCGTATTCCGCACCGAACTTGCTCTGGGTATTGGTCATTCGCGCCACCCCGCCGTCCATCCCATCCAGGACGCCGGCAATGATGATCCCCAGAGCGGCATTCTCAAAATGCCCGTTCATCGCCGCCACTATGGCGTAGAACCCGGCGAACAGGGCCGCCGTGGTAAACAGGTTCGGCAGCAGATACACCCCCTTGTGGCGAGCACCTGTACGATGCTCTGCTTCCACGACCTCGAAGGTCTCCGGCGTATCCGTCGCTGTTGTCTTGTCGTTATCCTGCATGGCTATCCACCCATTAATGATGGCGTTAGTGTAACGCAGTGCCCGCAAACAAAAAACGCGGCCGAAGCCGCGTTTTTTTGATCAAGACAAGCGCTTAGTTCTTGCTCTTGTCTACGATCTGGTTTGCCTGGATCCAAGGCATCATTCCGCGCAGCTTTTCACCCACCTGCTCGATGGGGTGCTCCGCATTATTGCGACGGGCCGCCGTCATGGACGGGTAGTTATGCGCGCCTTCAGCGATGAACATTTTCGCGTACTCACCGCTCTGGATGCGCTTGAGCGCATTGCGCATGGCCGCACGGGACTCATCGTTGATCACTTCCGGGCCAGTCACGTACTCACCGTACTCCGCGTTGTTGGAGATGGAGTAGTTCATGTTGGCAATGCCGCCTTCGTACATCAGGTCAACAATCAGCTTCAGCTCGTGCAGGCACTCGAAGTACGCCATTTCCGGGGCATAACCCGCTTCGGTCAGGGTCTCGAAGCCCGCTTTCACCAGCTCAACCGCACCACCACACAGCACAGCCTGCTCACCGAACAGATCGGTTTCGGTCTCGTCCTTGAAGGTCGTTTCGATGATGCCGGTGCGGCCGCCGCCCACGCCACAGGCGTAAGACAGTGCCAGCTCTTTGGCGCTACCGGAGGCGTCCTGGAAGATGGCGATCAGGTCAGGGATGCCGCCACCTTTGGCGAACTCGGTACGCACGGTGTGACCCGGCGCTTTCGGGGCGATCATGATCACGTCCAGGTCGGCACGCGGAACGATCTGGTTGTAGTGAATGGCAAAACCGTGGGCGAATGCCAAGGTAGCGCCTTCTTTCAGGTTCGGCTCGATGTCGGAGGTGTACAGCTGCGCCTGGAACTCGTCAGGTGTCAGCACCATCACCACGTCGGCGGAAGCAACAGCGGACGGCACGTCCGTTACGCTGAGGCCATGGGCTTCGGCTTTGGCGATGGACGTGGAGCCAGTGCGCAGGCCAACGACCACATCCACACCGGAATCTTTCAGGTTGCAGGCATGGGCATGGCCCTGGGAACCGTAACCGAGAATGGCCACTTTCTTGCCTTGGATAATGGAAAGGTCGCAATCCTTGTCGTAATACACTTGCATGCTCATAGCTCTGGCTCTTTCAAGTTAGAAAAAAGGGGAACGGCTAGGCACGCAATACGCGCCCGCCTGATGGGCCAGTACTCTAGGGCATCCACTTTGTTGCGTAAAATGATATATTTGAAACATTGCATTCCATTATCTGCAACAAAAAAGCCACAGCACCAACCGGATACCCCATGGACACCAAACCCCTGCGCCTGTTCCTGACCTTGGCCGACACCCTGCACTTCGGACGCACCAGCTCCATGTGCCACGTCAGCCCCTCCACGCTCAGCCGCACCATTCAGCAGCTGGAGGACGAGCTGGGCGTGCCGTTGTTCTACCGGGACAACCGCAGCGTCACTCTGACCCGTGAAGGTCAACGCTTTCAGGAATACGCCCGCGATACGCTAATGCGCTGGGATGGGCTGCGCCATGCCTTGCAAGAAGATCGCCGTATTCTGCAGGGCGAACTGAGCCTGTATTGCTCAGTCACCGCCAGCTACAGTTTTCTCTACGATTTGCTAAGCAGTTTCCGGCATCAATACCCACGCATTGAGCTCAAGCTGCACACCGGCGACCCTGCCCAAGCGGTACAGCGCGTCCAGCAGGGCGAGGAAGATATCGCCATTGGCGCGCGCCCCGATCACCTACCCGCCGGCATCGCCTTTCGCCCCATCGCCCGCTCACCGCTGCTATTTATCGCCCAAGCCGGGCAAACCCAACAAGCAGAACGGCTCAACGGCCCGGCTAACAAATCGGCCTGGGAAGACATCCCCATGATTCTCTCGGAGGAAGGGCTAGCACGGGACAGGGTCGACCGCTGGTTTCGCCAGCTTGGCGTCAAACCGCATATCTATGCGCAGGTAGGCGGCAACGAGGCCATCGTCAGCATGGTCAGCCTGGGTTTCGGGGTGGGAGTGGTGCCCAAGATTGTGCTGGATAATAGCCCTCTGGCCGGGCGCACCCGCCAACTGGATGTGCAACCCGCCCTGGCACCTTACGAGGTGGGGCTGTTTACTCAGGAGCGGCGCCAGGAAGAACCTCTCATCAATGCCTTCTGGTCGCAGCTGGGGGACACTTAAAACCAAAAAAACCGCTCCAAAGAGCGGCTTTTTTCGTCTGGCATCTAACGTCAGGCGTCGAGCGTTACTACAAACTCAACACCTTCTCGCCGCGGGCGATCCCGGACACGCCGGAACGCACCACTTCCAGCACTTGGGTTTCCCCGATGGCACCGATAAAGGCGTCCAGCTTGTCCGATGCACCGGTGAGCTGAATGGTATAGACCGTGCTGGTCACATCCACGATCTGGCCGCGGAAGATATCCACGGACCGCTTCACCTCGGCACGCTGAGCGCCAGTGGCCTTCACCTTGACCAGCATCAGCTCGCGCTCAATGTGCGCCCCCTCGGTGAGATCCACCAACTTGACCACTTCGATCAGCTTGTTCAGGTGCTTGGTGATCTTCTCGATTTGCAGGTCATCACCGAAGGTGGTCAGCGTCAGCCGGGACAATGTTTCGTCCTCGGTCGGCGCCACCGACAGGGTTTCGATGTTGTAACCCCGCTGGGAGAACAGACCGATTACCCGGCTTAGTGCGCCCGGCTCATTTTCCATCAGAATAGAAATAATTCGACGCATCAGGTCCGCTCCGTCTTGCTCAGCCACATGTCGCGCATGGAACCGTCTGCAATCTGCATCGGGTACACGTGCTCGGTGGAATCAACATAAATATCCATGAATACCAGGCGATCTTTCAGGGCAAAGGCTTCATCCATGGCCCCGTCCAGATCCTCGATCTTGGTGATCTTCATGCCGACGTGGCCATAGGATTCAGCCAGCTTGACGAAATCCGGCAGGGACTCCATGTAGGACTGGCTGTGGCGGCCACCGTATTGCATGTCCTGCCACTGGCGGACCATGCCCAGTGCCTGGTTATTGATGTTGATAATCTTCACCGGCAAGCCGTACTGCAGGCAGGTGGAGAGCTCCTGAATATTCATCTGGATGGAGCCTTCACCGGTCACGCAGGCCACCGTGGCATCGGGGAACGCGAACTGCACCCCCATGGCCGCCGGTAGCCCAAAGCCCATGGTGCCGAGGCCGCCGGAGTTGATCCAGCGACGGGGCTTGTCATACGCGTAGTACTGAGCCGCAAACATCTGGTGCTGACCCACATCGGAAGTCACATAGGCATCACCCTTGGTGGCCTTGTACAACGCCTGCACCACCTGCTGGGGCTTCATGGGACCGTCTTCATTGGTCTCATAACGCATGCCATGCACTTTGCGCCAGCCGTCGATTTCTTCCCACCAGCGCTCCAGCGCTTTACGGTCCGGCTCGCCACCGTGCTCATCCAGTGCCGCCAGCATCTCTTCCAGCACCTGATGCACCGGGCCCACGATAGGGATATGCGCCATGATGTTCTTGGAGATGGTCGCCGGGTCGATATCGATATGAATAATCTTGGCGCCCGGGCAGAACTTCTTGACGTTATTGGTCACACGGTCGTCCAGACGGGCGCCCACCGCCAAAATCACATCAGAGCTGTGCATGGTCATGTTGGCTTCGTAAGTGCCGTGCATACCCAACATGCCCACGTTCTGACGATCAGTGCCGGGGAAGCCCCCCAGCCCCATCAGGGTATTGGTCACCGGGAAATTGAGGCGGTGAGCCAGTTGCGTCAGCAGCTCGCTGCCCTCGCCCTGTACCACGCCACCGCCGGCATAGATCACCGGGCGCTTGGCTTTCATCAACTCGTCCAACGCCTTGCGGATCTGGCCGGAATGCCCTCGACTGACCGGTGCGTAAGAACGCATCTTCACCTTCTTGGGGTATTCGTAAGGATTCTTGACGTTCGGCGCCGTCTGGTCCTTGGGAATATCCACCAGCACCGGGCCTGGACGGCCGGTGGTGGCAATGTAGAAGGCCTTCTTCATGATTTCCGGAATGTCCTTGGCGTCACGGACCATGAAGCTGTGCTTCACCACCGGACGGGACACGCCAATCATGTCGGTTTCCTGGAAGGCATCATCGCCAATCCAGTCTGAACGTACCTGCCCGGACAACACCACCATGGGAATCGAGTCCATGAAGGCCGTCGCCAGACCGGTAATGGCATTAGTGGCACCCGGGCCAGACGTCACCATCACCACACCGGCTTTGCCGGTGGCACGGGCGTAACCGTCCGCCGCATGGGTGGCCGCCTGTTCGTGGCGGACCAGAATATGGTTGACCTTGTCCTGCTGGAACAATGCATCATAAATGTGCAGTACGGATCCACCGGGATACCCGAAGATGTACTCCACTCCCTCGTCTTGCAGCGCACGGACCACCATTTCCGCGCCGGATAACATTTCCACGGTTGCTACCTCAAATCAGAATGCATACAACCCACTGCCGCGCAGCGGGACGGTGTTCTGACAGGCTGTTGAACAGCCTGCTAACTTGCTGCCTGCGGATAAAGCACCGTATTTGGGTGCTCTGGGGTCCTGTCGGAGGTGGCCGACACGAACGCAGGCTGGGAGGGCGACACGGAGAATCTGCAAACCTGAAAGGGAATACTCCCGCTTTTAGGAATGAGAAACCTCCGGAGGCTCCCACAGCGGGACGAGAGTGCAGTGATACTGCTGGCAGGACATCGCGGTAACGGTGCCCCGGGTCCCGGCCTCACACACGCCGGTAAGCGAATGCGGGTCCCGATCTCCGGAAAGCCATAATTTTGGCAGAAATGTGCGGCCAATCAAAGCCCTTGATCGACTTTAGGTTGCAGAAAATCCCCTTATCACGTCATGCTAAAGTCTGATGGATCAACCGAAATCATAAGAAGACTGACACCATGACAAAATTCAGCCTGTTCCTCGGGTGCGCCCTGCTTGCCCTCTCCAGCCTGAGCCCCGCGGCCAAGTTTTATAAGTGGGTGGACGACAACGGCGTCACCCATTACGACGCACAACCCCCACAGGGCGGGAACGTGACCGAAGTGAACACCCGGGCCAATGCCAGCTCAGACCAGAGTGAAGCCATTGACGCTCTTGAGGCCAAACGCAGCGCAGCACAGAAGGCCAAAGAGGCGGCAGCTACCCAGGCCAGGGAAGAGAAACGACTGGAAACGGAGCCGGAAGCTGTGGCTCAAGAGCGCTGCGAACAGCACCGCAAGAATCTGGAAACCCTGACCAACAAGCCCACCGTACGGCGCAAGAACCCGGAAACAGGCGAGCTGGAAGTGATCGATCAGGAAGTTAGAGAGGATATGCTCGCCGAGACTCGTAGCGCCCTGGAGAAATGCGAAGGCCGCTAGGTGATACTAAGAGCCCTCCAACAAAAAAGCCGCCGGCGTTAAACCGGCGGCTTTTTTTTACCTGGCCCAAAAGGTTGATTAATGCCTAAAGGTAAAACGCTCCTCTTCCACCTCCACATGGATGGTATCGCCCTGAACGTACTCCCCTTTCAATAGCGATTGAGCCAACGGGTTTTCCAGCTGCTGCTGGATGGCTCGCTTGAGCGGCCGCGCCCCGTAGACCGGGTCGAAACCGGCATCCACCAGCTTGTCCAGCGCCTCGTTGCTGAGCGCCAGACCGATGTCCCGCTCCGCCAACCGCTTGCGCAGGAAGTCCAACTGAATCGACGCGATGCCCTTAAGCTGGTCCTTGGCCAGCGGATGGAACACCACGGTCTCATCCACCCGGTTGATGAACTCCGGCCGGAAGTGGCTGCCCACCACCTCCATCACCGCAGATTTCATCGCCTCATAATCACTACCGGATTCTGCATCAACGCCCGCCAGTTTCTGGATCAGGTCCGACCCCAGGTTCGAAGTCATCACTATCACGGTATTACGGAAGTCCACCGTGCGGCCCTGGCCATCCGTCAGGCGCCCATCATCCAGCACCTGCAACAGAATGTTGAACACATCCGGGTGGGCTTTTTCCACTTCATCAAGCAACACCACCGAGTAAGGTTTGCGCCGCACCAGTTCGGTGAGGTAGCCACCCTCTTCATAACCCACATACCCCGGAGGCGCACCGACCAGCCGCGCCACAGAGTGCTTCTCCATGAACTCGGACATGTCGATGCGCACCATGGCCTCTTCGGTGTCGAACAGAAAATTCGCCAGCGCCTTGCACAGTTCCGTCTTGCCCACCCCGGTGGGGCCCAGGAACAGGAAACTGCCGTTGGGCCGGTTCGGGTCCGACAAGCCAGCCCGTGAACGACGCACCGCGTTGGCCACGGCTTCCACTGCTTCGTCCTGGCCGACGACCCGGTCGTGCAGGGCCTCTTCCATGCGCAGCAATTTGTCTTTCTCGCCTTCCAGCATTTTCGACACGGGAATCCCGGTCCACTTGGCCACCACCTCAGCGATTTCCTCGTCGGTGACCTTGTTACGCAGCAACTGAGTTTCGGCCTGGGCCTGCTCTTCGCGGTCCTGGGCGTCTTTCACTTTCTTTTCCAGTTCCGGAATCTGCCCGTACTGCAGTTCGGACATGCGACTCAGGTCACCGGCGCGGCGGGCCTGCTCCATTTCCACGCGGGCCTGCTCCAGCTCAGCCTTGTACTCGGCGGCGCCTTGCAGCGCGGCTTTTTCTGCATGCCAAATCTCTTCCAGATCCGCGTACTGTTTTTCCAGTTCGTCGATTTCATCTTCCAACTTTTCCAGCCGCTTGCGGCTGGCGTCGTCGTCTTCCTTGCGCAGCGCTTCGCGCTCCATTTTTAGCTGGATCAGCCGCCGGTCAAGGCGATCCATTTCTTCCGGCATGGAATCAATTTCCATGCGGATACGGCTGCCTGCTTCGTCAATCAGGTCGATGGCCTTGTCAGGCAACTGCCGGTCGGTAATGTAGCGGTGGCTCAGCCGCGCGGCGGCAATGATGGCGCCATCGGTAATATCCACGCCATGGTGCACTTCGTAGCGCTCCTTGAGCCCCCGCAGAATCGCAATGGTGTCTTCCACCGTGGGCTCATCCACCTGCACTTTCTGGAAACGACGCTCCAGCGCCGCATCTTTTTCAATGTACTGTCGGTATTCGTCCAGGGTGGTGGCACCCACGCAATGCAGCTCGCCACGGGCCAACGCCGGCTTGAGCATATTGCCCGCATCCATGGCCCCTTCGCCCTTGCCCGCGCCGACCATGGTGTGCAGCTCATCAATAAAGAGAATGATGCGCCCTTCCTGTTTGCCCAGCTCATTAAGCACGGCCTTCAGGCGCTCTTCGAATTCACCCCGGTATTTGGCACCGGCGATCAGGGCCGCCATGTCCAACGACAACACTTGTTTGTCTTTCAAGCCTTCGGGCACTTCGCCGTTGACGATGCGTTGAGCCAAACCTTCCACGATGGCGGTTTTACCCACGCCCGGTTCACCGATCAGCACCGGGTTATTCTTGGTGCGACGCTGCAACACCTGAATGGTGCGGCGGATTTCATCGTCACGGCCGATCACCGGGTCCAGCTTGCCGGACTCGGCCCGCTCGGTCAGGTTGACGGTGTACTTGTCCAGCGCTTCGCGCTTGTCCTCGGCGTTGGGATCGTTCACCGATTCGCCCCCTCGGACTTCAACAATTTTCTCCGCCAGCACCTTGCGGGTCACGCCTGCATTCTTGAACAGCTTGCCCAGCTCCCCGTTATCGTCACAGGCGGCCAGCAATACCACTTCCGTGGACAAGTACTGGTCGCCACGCTGCTGGGATTCCCGGTCGGCAATGTTCAACATCCGGCCTGTTGCCTGACCCATCTGCACATCACCATTGAAGTTATTCACGGTGGGCAGCTTGTCCACAGCCATATTCAGGGCGGTAATCACATCCGCGCTGTTGGCGCCGGCTTTTTCCAGCAGGGGGCGAGCAGCCCCCCCCTGTTGCTGCATTAACGCCAACATCAGGTGGACCGGTTCAATAGTGCTATTGCCCTGCCCCACGGCTAAGGATTGCGCGTCTGAGAGGGCTTCCTGCAGGCGGGCGGTGAGTTTATCCATTCGCATTTTTACTCTCCTGTCCGGACGTGATCCGCAAGACGCCTCCCTGACGGCAAGGGCAGTGCGATCACCGGTTATCTATCAACTGAACGTTAAATGGGTCCGATTGGGCCAGATTCAAGTCAATGGGCAGTTGATCGCAGAGCGCAGCCAACGGAGCGGATTCACGTTGCTGCTTTTTAACCCAAAGAGGCCGCGCCCATGATTGGGACGCGGCCTCTTGAATTTCAGGATCTATCCAACTTCAGAGCGCAAGCACTCAATTGTCCTCGATCAACTAGCCACAGCTCCATCCAGCCAGATCAGCGACGCAAAGCGCCCCGTCTCGCCTTCCTTGCGGTAAGAGTAGAACCGGGACAGGTCACAGGCGGTGCACAGATCGCCACCGTGAACATCGTCAACGCCCAGCTGCGCCAACTCGATCATGGCGGCATGGGCCACGGAAAATCGCCAATGCCTGGGCGTGGCATCTTTCTTGAACGCGGGCTTAAACGCAGGCCGGCCTGCGGTGAAAGCCCGATACACGTCATCGCCCACCTGATAACACTGACCACAGATAGCCGGGCCCAGCCACGCACTCACGCTCTCACCGTTCGGGGCAATTTTGCCCACGCCTTCAGCAATAATGCCCGCCTGTAAACCACGCCAGCCAGCATGCACCGCCGCCACCGCAGAGCCATCCGTGCGGGCCAGCAAAACCGGTAAACAATCCGCCGTTAGCACCACACAGGGCCAACGCTGTTGGTCAATCCAAACGCCGTCTGCCTCATTGTCCTGTTCATCCGCCCGGATGACCCGCTTGCCGTGGACCTGCCACAACCAGGCGGCGGGATGATCTGCCTGCAGCAGTTTTTCCACATGATGACGAGCCTGCTCAACCCGGGCCGGCTGATCACCGCAATTCAAACCCAGATTGAACCCATGCCAAGGCTTGGGGGTGTGATGACCGGCACGAGTCGTCACGCACACCCGCACCGCCGGGTGGGGATTCCAGTCTGGGCATAGCCATTGACTCTTGTCAGGCAGTGACATTCCAGGCTCCTTGATCACAGAGGGGAGCAGACCCCTTCCGCCACCCGCAATTTGAACAACACGCCATGTTGAGACAGGCCGGGAGAACTGAAGTTTCCACCCATTTCGCCGCCTCCAATTCTCGCTGGCGCACTGGTCGCCATGTCTGATTGGGCAACATTGCCATGGATTCGGTGGGTGATATCCGTCACCGAAACAGCTTGCTGGCCCAGTAGCGTCTCACAGCGTTGCTGCAAGTATCCATCCAGCACCGCCCAAGCCGTTCCTTTCTCCGCGCTGTAGCTGATCGCATACGTCTGATCCGCCAATGGCTGGTCCTGATAGCCCTTGGCACCATCCCATGGGTGGTAACTGCTCGCACAGCCCGAAACCAGCAGCGTCACCACCAGCCACCCTGCGCCCCCTCGAGACAACGACATGCCCTGCTCCTCTTATCGTTCTTCTTCTTTGATGTCGTTTTCCAGTGCGGCAATCAGCCCCGTCATATCCGCCGGCAGAGGTGCCTCAAATTCACAATATTCGCCCGTGGCCGGATGAATCAGGCCCAGTTTTCGAGCATGCAGCGCCTGGCGGGGGAACTTGTGCAGCGCTTGGCGCAACGCTTCAGTGGCGCCGGCAGGCTGCTTGAGTCGGCCGCCATAAAGCGGGTCGCCCACCAGCGGGTAATTGCGGTGCGCCATGTGAACGCGAATCTGGTGGGTACGACCGGTTTCCAGCTGCACCTGAATGCGGGTGTGCGCTCGGTAACGATCCAGTACACGGTAGTGGGTAACCGCATTCTTGCCACCGGTCTTCACCACAGCCTGTTTTTTGCGATCCACCGGGTGACGGCCCATGGGGGCATCTACCTTACCGCCACCGGTCATCACGCCCACCGCAATGGCCTCGTATTGCCGGAACAAGCTCTTGTCCTGAAGCTGCGCCACCAGGCTCTGATGGGCTTCCAGGGAACGCGCCACCACCATCAAACCGGTGGTATCACGGTCCAGCCGGTGAACAATCCCCGCGCGCGGCAAGCTGTTGAGCCGCTCATCAATATGCAGCAGACCGTTCAGCAGAGTGCCATCAGCATGGCCTGCAGCCGGGTGGACCACCAGACCGGTGGGCTTGTTGATCACCATCAGGTCGTCATCCTGGTACACCACGTCCAGATCAATGGATTGAGGCTGATCATCCAGCTCCGGCTCGATTTCCACTTCCAGCGTCAGCGATTCATTGCCGGTCAGCTTCTCTTTGGGCTTGGTCTTGGCACCGTTGACCGTCAGCACGCCATTCTTGATCCAGGTCTGCAGGCGAGACCGGGAAAAGCCCTCAAACAGCTCTGCCGCCACCTGGTCTACCCGCTGCCCGGCGTGCTCCGGCTTCACCTGTTCGGTGCGCTGAATTTTTTCGCCGCCAAGATGTCCCATATAAAAGGTTCCTCAACCTGTGCTTAAATACCGAATTCGCGAATTGTAACCCGTTCAACGAGGAAAGAATGCCACGACTTTTATGGCCACTACTGTGTGTACTGATTCTGGCTGGCTGCGCCGGCAACCCTGACGATCGCCCGGAACTCACTGAGGCAGACCAATATCGGGAAGCCAGCGAGTCCATTGAATCGAAAAACTACCTGACGGCCATCGACCAGCTCAAGGAGCTGGAGGCACGCTTTCCCTATGGAGACTATGCTGAGCAATCAGCACTGGACCTGATTTACGCCCAGTACAAATCTGTGGACTACCCGGCCACCGTGGTAGCGACCCAGCGGTTCATGCGCAATTACCCCGCGCATCCGCGCATGGATTATGCGCTCTACATGCGCGGGCTGGCCAACTTCAACATGGAGAAGGGCCTGTTCGACAACATGGTCACCTCCGACCGCTCCAGCAAGGATATGGACGCCGCGAAAGATTCCTTCCGCGACTTTGAGCGGCTCGTGGCCCGCTTCCCGGATAGCGAATACGCCCCGGATGCCCGCGCCCGCATGGTTCACATCCGCAACCAGCTGGCCCGTCAGGAGCTCCACGTGGCCCGTTACTATGCCCGCCGTGGCGCCATTGTCGCCTCCGTGAACCGGGCCCAGTACGTGATCAAACACTACCAGCAAACTCCCGCCGTGGAAGAAGGGCTGGCGATTATGACCAAGGGCTACCAGCGATTAGAGCTGCCAGAACAGGCAGAAAGCAGCCGCGCCGTACTGGCCCTGAACTGGCCGGACAGTGCCTTTCTGGATAGCGACAAGCAGGTGGACCTGGCTTGGTGGCCGGATGAGGATCAGGGGCTGCTGAGTCTGCTGACGTTCGATCTTCTTTGAGCTTCTAGCTTCTAGCTTCTAGCTTCTAGCTTCTAGCTTCTAGCTAAAAAAGGGTGGCGCCGACAATGATTCGGGCCACCCTTTTTTTGATTTTGATCGTTCTCGCAGCTCGCAGCTAGACGCTCGTAGCTGCCTCTAATCTCCCGGCCGCCAGCCGTTAGTGATCGGGTATCGCCGGTCCTTGCCAAAGGCACGCCGGCTGACGCGGGGGCCGACGGCGGCCTGGCGACGTTTGTACTCGTTGCGGTCTGTCAGTTTCACCACCCGGTAAACCGTGTCGCGGTCGAAACCGTCACGAATCACCGCTTCGGCGCTCATGTCCTGCTCCACGTAACGCTCCAGAATGGCGTCCAACTCGTCATAGTCAGGCAAAGAATCGCTGTCTACCTGATCCGGGGCCAGTTCGGCGGAAGGTGGGCGGGTAATCACCCGATCCGGGATGATTTCCGCACCGGCCTGCTGGTTGCGCCAGCGGCACAGATTGAACACGGAGGTTTTGAAGACGTCCTTCAATACCGAGAAGCCCCCGGCCATATCGCCATACAAGGTCGCGTAGCCCACCGCCATCTCGCTCTTGTTACCGGTGGTCAGCACCACAGAGCCATTCTTGTTGGAGAGCGCCATCAGCAGCACTCCGCGGCAACGGGCCTGAAGATTTTCTTCGGTGGTATCCCGGGCGGTGCCGGCAAATGACTCACTGAGGATATCCATAAAGCCATTGAACGCGGCCTCGATGGGCAACACGCGATAATGGACGCGCAAAGTACGCGCCTGCTTCTCGGCGTCTTCCAGGCTCATGGCAGAGGTGTACTGGAACGGCATCATCACCGCCTCTACCCGTTCCGGGCCGAGGGCATCCACCGCCACCGCCAGCGTCAGGGCGGAATCAATGCCACCGGACAGCCCCAGCAAAGCGCCCTTGAAACCGTTTTTATTCACATAATCACGGGTCGCCAGCACCAGCGCCTGGTACATACCCTCTTCCGGCCCCGGCAACGGCAGCTCCTCACCGCACGGCTCGCAGTGGCCGTCTTGGCATTGCACATCCACCGGCACCAGCGCCTCGGTAAAACTGGCCGCCTGCACACAGCGGCTTCCCTGGCTGTTGCAGACAAACGAGGCACCATCGAAAACCAGCTCATCCTGCCCCCCCACCAAATTGCAATACAGCACCGGCAGCCCGGTTTCCCGGCTACGGGCTTGCACTTGGGCAAAACGCTCCTCGGCCTTATTGGTGCGATACGGAGAAGCATTCAGGTTCAAGATCAGGTCGGTGCCCGCCTGCAGCAACTGGGCCGCCGGGCCATCGTGCCAGATGTCTTCACAGATGGTGATGCCCAACGTCCAGCCATCGATATCAAAGGTGCAGGTGTCTGTGCCCGGTTGAAAATAACGTTTTTCATCAAACACCCGGTAATTGGGCAGGTGCTGCTTGAAATATTCATGACGGGGGCGGGTCTCCCCCGGAAATACCACCCCGGCAGCATTGCGGCGATGGCCGTTGCGCACAGCCGGGTAGCCCAGCACCACCGGCACTGAAATAGCCTCACCGATTGTGGCCAGCGCTGCATCGACGCGGCTATTCAGGCTCGGGCGCAGCAACAGATCTTCCGGCGGATAACCCGTTAGCATCAGCTCAGGAAAGAGCACCAGATCCGCGCCCAGCAGTCGGCGTGCCTCATCCGCCGCCGCAATAACACGCTGGGCATTCCCTTCGATATCACCCACCAGCGCATTCTGCTGGGCCATAATAATTCGCATGATCAACCGGCCTTTCCTCAAGTGAGCGCTGATTGTACTCTTTAGAACCTGCCTGGGGTCCATACGCAGCCGCGCCGGAGGCAATTTTTTCGCCAGGTCGTGATTGAGATTGTGATGTGTAGTCGTTCTACATAAGCAAGAAAAATTGCGGGCTGGCGGAAAAAGGCTCCCGGTCCTTCGGGTTGCCGCTGCATATGGACCCCAAGTAAGTTCTTAGCCGGCAATCGATGAATGCGCCTAGAACACAGAACACGGCAGCATCCGACAAAAACACCAAACCAAGGGGAGCTCCATGGGGCTGATTCGCCTGATTATTATCGCCGCCCTGATTTATCTGGCCTGGCGGGTCATAAAACGACTGCTCGCCCAAGCACGACCCAATGATTCCGAGAACGACGCAGGCAACCCGCAAATCATGGTGAAATGCGCCCAGTGCGGCGTTCATGTCCCAACGCCTGAGGCCTTCAGCCACAACGGGCAACATTTCTGCAGCCAGGAGCACCAACGCCAATACCTGGAACACCATGACCGCTAGTCAGGGCTGGACCCCAGGGCGCATTTATAATGTCTACCGCATTGCCATCGCATGCGCTCTGCTGCTGCTGCATTACGGGCCGGACAAAGCCCTTATCGGCACCTATTTTCCCGCGCTTTTCGAGACCACCCTGTTTCTCTACTTGGGCCTGACGCTGGCCTCTGCCACCCTGGACAACAAACGGCATCACCGGGCCTTTCCCGTTTGGGCACAGCCGGCGGCATTAATCAGCGACTTGGTCATGCTGACTCTGGTGGTGCACTCTAACGGCGGCTTGGAGGGGGGGCTGGCCGTACTACTGCTGGTAACCGTTGCCGCCGGAAACATTCTTCTGCGTGGGCGCCAAGGCTTCCTTATCGCTGCACTGGCGACTCTGGCCGCCATGTTTGAGCAATTCTATTTTTCCATCCAGACACATCTGTCATCACCCTTCGCTTTAACCGAATCCGGCCTGCTGGGCATTGCGTTTTTTATGGTGTCGCTGATCATTCAGCAAATTTCCCAGCGACTGGAGCAAAGCGAAAAAATCACCAAACAACAACAAGTCGCCATTGAACGGCTGGAAGCGCTAAACCAGCAAATTGTGCAACGCATGCGCACCGGCATTCTTGTGTTCGACGAGACCTTTCATGTCCTCATGTCCAACCAGTCCGCCAATAATCTGTTTGATAGCCCCATGCTGGGCAATCATCTGCCCGAAGCCCTGACCAGCCGCTTTCAGCGCTGGCAGGACAACCCGCTCCTGCCTCTCACAACGCTACGTGTCTCGGAGCAATCCCCCGTATTAAGCCCGCGTTTCGCACAGCTGGACACCGGCCACGAAAACCTGACCTTGCTGTTTCTGGAAAACACCGCACAGGTGGCGCAGGAAGCCCAGCAGATGAACCTGGCGTCTCTGGGCCGCTTGTCCGCCACCCTCGCCCATGAAATCCGCAACCCACTCAGCGCCATCAACCATGCCTCAGACCTGCTGCTGGACGGCGAACCCAGCCCGGAGGACAAGCACCTTCTGCAAATCATTCGCAATCATGTGACCCGGGTTAACGGCATTATTCACGATGTACTGGACCTATCGCGCAGGCCCAGAGGACAAGCCGAGCGGTTTCCATTGCCGTCGCTCATTCAGGAAGTGGCAGCACAGTGGCAAATGAAAGACATTACTGGCCGAATTATTCTTCACTGCCAGCCTGACGTGGAAGTGCGTTTTGACCGCAGCCAGCTTATCCAGGTGCTGGACAATCTTATTGCCAACGCCCTGCGCCATGGTGGCGACAGCTGTGAAGTCACCCTGCGATGCGGACACCATGACCGCACCGGCCTGCCCTGGCTGAAAGTACAGGACAACGGGCACGGCATCAGCGCCGAAGCGCTGAGTTATCTCTTCGAGCCTTTCTACACCACCGCCAAAGACGGCAACGGCCTCGGGCTCTATTTATGCCGCGAATTGTGCCATGCCAACCAGGCCACACTGGACCTGGAAGAAACCCCGAAAGGCGCCAGCTTTGTGATAACCTTTGCTCACCCGCACCGACAATTCCAATAACAGAATTTCGACAGAATCGCCTATGAGTGCAGACATCCCCCACGTACTGGTTGTTGACGACGAAGCGGATCTGAGAGAACTGCTTGTCATTACCCTTGGCCGCATGAAACTCCAGGCCACCGCCGCCGACTCGCTCTCTGCTGCAAAGCAGCAGCTTAACGAGCAGCGTTACGACCTGTGTCTGACAGATATGAATCTGGGGGACGGTACCGGGCTTGAGCTTCTGCAGTTCATTTCGCAGCATTGTCCAACCATGCCCACCGCCGTTATCACCGCCTACGGCAGCATGGAAACCGCCACCGGCGCCATGAAGTACGGTGCCTACGACTTCATTGCCAAACCGGTCGCCCTGGACCGCTTACGGCAGTTAATTGAAGACGGCCTGGGCATCAGCGAAACCGAAGAGCACCATGAGGACGAAGACAACCTGATCGGTGACGCCCCCAGCATGGTGGCACTGAAAACCCAGGTGCGGAAACTGGCCCGCAGCCAAGCGCCCATCTATATCAGCGGCGAGTCTGGGAGCGGTAAAGAACGCATTGCACGATTGATCCACACCCTCGGCCCCCGCCGGGAGAAACCCTTCGTAGCCGTCAACTGTGGTGCCATTCCGTCGGAGCTGATGGAAAGCGAATTCTTTGGCCACCGCAAAGGTGCCTTCACCGGCGCGGTGGAAGACCGGAAAGGTCTATTTCGTGAAGCCGACGGCGGTACCCTGTTTCTGGATGAAGTCGCAGACCTGCCGCTGCATATGCAGGTCAAACTGTTGCGAGCCATCCAGGAAAAGTCCGTGCGACCGGTGGGCGAAGCCAAAGAATTTCAGGTTAACCTGCGCATTCTCTGCGCCACCCACAAGAACCTGGAAGACGAAATGGAAGAGGGGCGCTTTCGGCAGGATCTCTTCTATCGGCTAAACGTCATTGAAGCCCATGTGCCGCCCCTGCGCGAACGGCGTGAAGACATTCCCAAACTGGTCCAGCATATTCTCAACCGGCTCAGCCAGGCCTGGGAAATTCCGCCTCCCAGCGTTAGCTCTGACGCGGTAAGCGCCATTGAAAACTATTCATTTCCTGGCAATGTTCGGGAACTGGAAAATACCTTGGAGCGTGCTTTAACCCTGTGTGACGGCGACACCATTTTCCCGGAGCATTTGCGCCTGACGTCAGGCCGTTCATCCGCCGCCTCAAACCGCTATAACGCTGCAATATCGTCAACGACACCACCGGCAAGGCCCAACGAGCAACCTCTGGAGGATTTTCTTCAGGAAATCGAAAAGCAGGAAATCCTCAAGGCTCTGGATACCACTCACTGGAACCGCACCGCCGCGGCCAAAAAACTGGGTATGACTTTCCGCTCTTTGCGTTACCGATTGAAAAAGCTGGAGCTGGACCGGGATGATGACGAAGCAGAAGATAAAGAATAAGGCCGGGGGTCAGTAAACGGCAGATCACCAGTGATCATCTGGGCGAGCAATTCAGCACTGGCCGGGGCCGCCACCAAACCATTACGGTAATGGCCCAACGCAGCAAACACACCTTTCGCGCCAGGCACCTGCCCGATAAACGGGATATCTCGCTCACAACCCGGCCGCACACCGGCCCAATGAAAAGCCGGCGAACAGGATGCCAGCTCCGGCCATAATGACGCAGCCAACCGCTCCAACTGATAACGACCAGCCACCGTCGGATACGTCGTCCGGTCACCTTTTCTCAACGTTGAGCCCACCAACACAGAGCCATCTTGCCGTGGGATAAGATAGCCACGCTCAGTCAGCATAACCGCAGGCACCTGACCGGGCTTCATGCGATACAGAAGCATCTCCCCTTTTGCAGGAAACAACGGCATCGTCAGCCCCAGCGGGAGCAACAGATCCGGCGCCGCATGCCCTGCACTGATGACGACAGTATCGCTTTGCCATTGCCTGCCATCCGCAGCCAAAACCGTTCCTCCTGACACAGCAGGGAGCACCTTGCTAACGGTCGCAGACTGGAAACAAACACCTCGACGCCGCAAATACGCGCGCAACACTTTCAACAGGCCAGGGTTACGAATATTACCCAGCGTCGGGAACAACAGCCCCGCTCCAGCAACAGACTCCCGCATCTGCTCGCCGGCAGACATCGCCTGCACAGGAACCTGCCAGCGCCGCGCCCACTGATGGGCACGAACAGCGTCATCACCAGCGGTTTCCACCCACAGGCCACCGCTATGCAGCAATCCACTGCAATCCGGGGTACTTGCCGAGTCGCATTCGGCCAATATCTGTTGATAACGGGAAAAGGCGTCCACTGACAGGCGCGTCATCGCATCGCAATAACGCCAAGCATACAACGGGGAAAGAATGCCGCCACCGGCCCAAGAAGCCGGCGGATATTCAGACGGAGAATCAATGATCGTCACCCTTCTTCCACGCTGCGTAAGCTCAAACGCACAAAGAAGACCGACAACTCCACCACCTACAACGAGCACATCTGACATGGCAATACGGGGAAACGGAAGACATTAAGGAGGGCAACGATAGCATAACCGGCAAGTACATTCTCCCGTAGGCTCCCATAGCAATGCTAAAGGAGCCCAGCCCATGGCCCACTACCAACACCGGCAACAACAAGGACTCACACTGATAGAATTACTAACGACGATGACGATAGCGGGGATTCTCTCTGTCTGTGCCTCACATGCCTGGAATGACCTCATTCCACGCTACCAGGTTCGCACAGCCACAATGACATTACATAGCCTAATCCGGCAGGCTCGTGCCGGCGCTATTACCGATGGAAATCGCATGCTCTGCGATGGCCAGGCAGGCTGCAGCAAGTTCGAAAAAACGCAGACTGTCTGGATGGGGTTTGATCGGAATAATGATGGAGCATTGAATGCGTCTGAAATTATTGAGCGCTACCAACTCCCCGGAGCAACTCGCTTGGTCTGGAAACGCTTCAAAGGGGATGCACTCGTATTTCACAACCGAGGCAATAGCCATTTCCAGAATGGCAGCTTCTATCTATGTAATCACGTCGCAGCAAGAAGAATTGTCATGAACTGGATTGGCCGCCCCAGAGTGGAAACGGCCAGGCCGAGAGACTGCGATTAATGCTCTTTCCAGGAATCATCAGAGCCAATAGTGCAGCCAGAGACTTTCATACAAGTCTGCCCCTCACTATTGATCTTCAACACTTCGGTGCCTGTCATTAAGCCCGTTTTCGGCGTTGTAGTAATTTCATACTGCTGGCTTCCTGTTCCTGTGACCGAGATTGCAGTCGTGAAATACTCACTATTAGCGAGCACAGGCGACAGATCAGACAATTTGCTATTTGCATCTTTATAGGAAAAATTTTTGGCGCGGTAGCGCTCCAGCGCCCCCGACAACGCCATCATCTCCCCTTGCGCTTCTGCCTGCCGGGTATCCTGAACATAGCGCGTATAACTGGGGTAGGCGATAGAGGCCAGAATGGCCACTATCACTACCACAATCATCAGTTCAATCAGGGTGAAACCCCGCTGCTCCAGACTGCGATCTCTCATCTTGAGCGAGCTCATGGATGCATCCCCTCCACCTTGAACTGGTCGGCTTCTGTTTTATCCATCTGGTACCAACGACGCTTTCTCAAGTGATCAAAGCCGTCATCCCTGATCTCCATGCACTCAGTACCGACACAAGCGCTCCCTTCGCTAGAACCGTTAGGCTTATCAGGATCAGGGAAATCAGTAAATTGGGGAGGGATCCCGGTCTGCTCAAGCTCTTCACGCGGCGGCTCATCCGCCACACCGTCATTGTTATAATCGATGCCCTTTCCGTTAAGAAGGTTAACCCGATACAAAGCAGCAGACCCGTATGTCACCGCGCAGGGGGATTCCTGCTGATCTTGTCTAGTAGGAGAGTACGAAGTAGCTGCCAAAACTGAAATCGTATTCTTTTGATCATCCACGGTGGTGTACACGGTTGGAGAAGCTAAAATCTTTTCACCATTCAATTCCATAGGATAAAACCATCCCTTATCCCCGGCTTCAGGCGTTTCAGAAGCGGCATTTGTGAGATTTTCCAGCCTTACTTCCGTCGGTGCCGCCTGAGCCGCAGTCATCGCAGTGTCATCCTTCACCACGAACAGCATATCGTCCACGCTTTCATCCAGCGGATGAGAGCGATAGCCCGAGCCGGCAACAACATAGAGCTTTTTCTTTCCTTCTTCGACAACGTAGACCACTGCGGGGGCGTCATAAAAACGGCGATTGCCACTGGCGCCCGCACCACCCAACTGAGCCAGTCGATTCACCGACATCTTCTTGCTGCCACTCTGGTCGATATCGACCCGGAAAATCTGCCCACCCAGATCGCCGAAATAAAGGAAATCGGCCAGGCCATCCAGATTCTTATCAACCACAGAAATACTACCGGGAACAGACCATTTCATTTCCCCGCCGCTGTGAGACCAAATCAACTTGCCAGTCTCGGCATTGACAATATAGATGGCGTTACCTACAGAATCACCGGAGTTGCGCGCCTTCCCCTGTTTATTGTCATTATCGTCAGCACTATAACCACCACCAAAGACAAGCACTGGAACCTTGTCCTCGCCAACCATGATTTGTGTTAGCGTCGGCGCGGACCAGGTCTGACCGAGATCAGAAAACCCGTTAGTCTGCCCACCTTCGATTTTCCATTTTACTTTAGGTGAATTTTTGCTGGACACATCCAGAGCATAATAAGTGCGTCCACCCCGGCGCATGCCTCCATAGAGGTACACATGCTCAGGCTTACCCTCCACCGGATCTTTCGCGTTAGGCTTACGCCACGCAACCCAGCTGCCATCCAAGCCATAGGTCTGGCGCCGATTATCATTCGTCAAGGGGAAGGTATCCGACGTGTATTTCTCTGCCTGACTAATAAACTCTTCCGGCATAAAAGAATAGCTTTCAGAACCATCATCGGTATCGATCGCATGCAGCATTCCGCCATTGGTAGAGACGAACACCATATTATTGTCTGCATTGCTACCGTAGTTAATTAACACCGGAGCGCTATGAAGAGGATCACCCCACTGGACCTTCAACTTATTGGCAACCGCCAAAATCTCATCATCATCAGCGTTCTTATCAAGCCCCAAAAATTGAGCCCAATCCTCCGGATCATCTTCCACCTCACTCCAATCAAGCTTCTTAACTGATGTTCCTGTGTTGTAATAAAGGTTACGGCTTACCAGCTCTCCTCGCGCACCACCTTTCTCTACATCGACACCATCATCTTCATCACTCCAAAAACTACGGGAATCTTTTTTAAAGTAGCCCGTGTCAGGATCAATCACATTAACCCCTGAAGCGCCCACAATGTCGCCATCTTTCAGACGATAGCGCTTAAGGTTCCCTTCCCAATTACTATTCTTATTTGGTGTAAAGACCGCGTAGTAAAGCTCATCAAGATACGAAAACCGGTTCATTTGGTTGACTGCCACGCCTGGTGAAGACAGGGTACGTGAATCTTTATCGACCAAATTTAGAATCTCAGTGAAAGCCTTGGCCAGACTCTTTGCATCATCAGCATAACGCACATCTTCTGAGCCGCCAGCCTTAGCCACACGCCCCATATTCTTGACTTCGTCGGAGCTTTCGCCAACACCCAGCGCCACTTGCCATGTTTGAATTCTTTTCTTTTTATTCTCCTCTTCATTATTGAGCATTTTTGCAAGTTGAGCTTGGCAGGCATAACTTCTTTTTTCGTGGTTACTCCCAGAGAAATCATCGCTATCAAATTGGCAGCTTCCTGACATTTCCGGAACATTATTAACTGAACTATAATCCGAATCTTGGGTAGGCGCCCCATCCGTCATAACAATAATATGATTGCTCTCGCACTGGTTATTCATATTGATCGGAGAATTATAGCGGGAGACAGAGTCACACTCATAATAATAACCGTTCCAGTAAGAGCTTTTCTGTTCGCACCCCCCTGTGATATTCACCGCCTTTCTCGGCATATCCTGAGCGGCCTCACCTCTTTTCGCATAATTCGTGGGGGCATTGCCAAGCATATAACGAGCCACTTCGCTATACGCCTCCATTGAGGGAGTATTGGATGTAGCGTCCAAGCCATTGACTAACTGCTTAACTTCCGCTCGAGCAGCATCGCTCATTTCTGAAACAGGGTAGAAGACATATCCACCATACCCAGAGGTATCGTAACCGCCATTAAACTTCGCCACCCCCACATCAATATCCGATCCGAGCTCATCAATCACTAACGAGAATGCCTCTTTAAGCTCCTGCATTTTTGTTTTAGAGTTACCCTGAGTTTTATTTCTCATACTCCCGGAAGTATCAATCAGGAAAAGCACATTCGCTTTGACCTTGTTTTCCGAATTGTCCGCATTGGCCTTGGCGAAAAATATCTCTGTATCGTCCGCATACACACCAGTCGGTGCCAACGCACAAACCAGCATCAATCCCATTACCATTTTTAATGTATTCATATCTCCCCCTACTCGATTTCTGAGCCAGGCTTCAGGCCACGCTTGAGCGCTTCCTGAACGTGGTGGTTATCCAGATTAAAGCTAGCCATGGAGCTCTCACCCAACATAGCCACCTTATAGTCCACATCGATCATTGAGCCCGCAGTTGTCCCAATTTCCGCCCCTTCCACAAGCTCGTAGCCATTCAGCATGGAAGACGTCTCAGCGACAATTAATCCTCTTGAATCCAGAGCGTCGCCTTTGACGCAAGCCCCATTCTTTGCGGTATTCTTTTCCGTTACACAGCGGATGAGCAGCCCGCCACTTCCCAGACTGCTATAGAGATCCTGACCCGACATACCGTTCAGCTCTTTATACGCCCCGGCCAAACCGGTTTCCGCCGCTTCAAAAGCCATCGCATCTGCCTGTGTACCGGTGGCCACCTTCGCTGAAAACACACTGGACTTCATGGCTGACACCCCAAGAAGAGAAACCACTACCAGAATCAGCAATGCGACCACCAAGGCAGCCCCTTGCTGGCGCCGCCATGACGTTCTATTGGTATTCATACCGCATCCCACTTGTAGTTACGCAATTTGACTGTGGACATAAAAATGCGACGAACAGAGCGATCCTCAGGCTCATCCACTGTTTTGGTTAAAACATAGAATTTTCGATCCCCGTCACCTTGAGGCAAAGAGTTGCTTTCTTCTTTAAGCAGAAGAGAAAAACGAACGGCGATAACGGGCGAAACGCCTTGATCTCCAGCCTCGACATAACGGCTCACATTGGCATAACCATCCTTGTTTTCATCGATGCCGTACAGCACCTCAAAGGCCTCAACACCATCCAGCAGCACCACCCCATTACCTCCGGTCAGGCTACCTTGGCAGAGCAGCTCGGCATCGCTATTTACAAAGTACGTATTCACTACTTCAATCGGGTCACTGACCACCGATCCTTCACAATCTGAAAGACCGTGGTAACCCAGTGTGAGGCGGTCATAATCGTTTCCATTTGCCGAACCTGGCACTGAACCCGAAACCACAAATCGAACCCCTTTCTCATCAGGCAGCACAGCAAGCCCATCTCGTTCAAGACCCGCCCTGCGTAGATCAGCTACAAGGAAACGCACGAAAAGTTGTCCATTTTCCTGAACGCGAGACAACGTCTGTTGCAAGGCAAACGATTGCTGGTTAGCAAGAAAAAGCTGCAAGGCGGCCCCGGTAATGAGTAGCCCGAGAAGCATTGCCACCATTAATTCGACCAAGCTGAAGCCTTTATTTTTCTTCATCGCACCACCTCCAGCACCACGCAAGAAGTGCCTTCCTCCGTGTTTACGCCATCATTCGTCATGCAGTCATCTGGCTCCTCGTCGTTCCAACTAATAACGACACAACTGATACCGGCAGCATGCTGGCACTCGTCCACGGCGATCATTCCACCCGGCAACCGATTGGCAGCCTGCCACGCCAGCATGCCGATATCCCAAGAGGCAAGATCATCGGAACTACAAGAGTTCGTGATGCAATCATTCAGAGCACCCGGCTTTTCTCCTGGCGTTGTACTTTCATCCGGCCAGCTATCAACATTGGTGTAAGAGGCCATTGCCGTTTCATTGGCAAGAAAGCGTTCCAGCGCATCCTGACCCAGCAAGGTGGCTTGCGCCCGATTGTTGGCATCTTCTGCCGCTTTCAGGGCGGTGAGCTGCATTCCCGCATAGCCAAGCACCCCAATTGCCAGCACCAGTAAGGCGATCATTACCTCGATAAGCCCAACACCACGCTGTTGTTTTCTTATGATCTTCATCAGCTGCAACTCTTCACTTCATTGGTGACCTTGCCAAACGGCGATACGGTAATCGTTCTGCCTTCCTCTCCATTACGGTCGTCGCACAGAGAGAATTCCGCTTCGCCAGCACCTGATAGCCCATTACTGCGAAATTCAATTTCATCGAGTCCGTCTTCGGAGACGATTTTGCCGCTACCGGTTGGCTGAAACTCCTGGTTTTCTTCGGTGATGACAGACGCTGGATACTCGATCATCCAACCCGCCCCCCAGTCACTACCGGAAATGGGCTTGAGGGTTACGTCGGTACGCAGGTTGACGGCCTGAATACGGGCCGTATTGATCGCCGTAATAAAATCAGCAGACGTGGCGCGAAGCGCATTTCTAGCCTGAAGGTCATTAAAGGCCGGCACGGCAATAGCCAAGAGAATGCCTGCCACTGCAAGGCCGATCATCAACTCAATGATGGTGAAGCCCGCCTGACTTCGAATTTTCAACCCTGTTTTCATCCCTGCCCCGGCCTATCGGTTTTTATTCGTGGTATCACTCTAGCAAGGCCGGATATGCCTTCAATTGAATGAAGACCAGCGGAGCATTGCCGCCACCGAACGGTATAAGTTGCTGAAAAATAATAGATTTTGGTACTTTAGTGTGTGAAAGAACTCACACTTTAATCGTAGACTGGCGCAGTTTCTTGCTTAAGATAAAGAACCAGCAATGCCGGCCAGGAATGAACGGTCGAAAAGGCGGGACAGACGCTACGGGCGTAGCGCCTTGGGCATGGAGAAACGGATATTTTCTTCGCGGCCGGGGATTTCTTCGGCATCGCTGCCGCCCAGGCTTTTGAGAGTGGTAATCACCTGCTGCACCAAGTCTTCCGGCGCGCTGGCGCCAGCGGTGACGCCAACGGTGGTCTTGCCCTTGAGCCAGTCCGCTTCGATCTGGGACGGCTCATCGATGAGGTAAGCATCGGCACCGCAGCGCTCGGCCAGCTCACGCAGGCGATTGGAGTTGGAGCTGTTCACCGAGCCCACCACCAGTACCAGCCCACACTCCAGCGCCAGCTGGCGCACGGCGTCCTGACGGTTGGTGGTGGCGTAGCAGATATCTTCGCGCTTGGGGCCAAGGATAGCAGGGAAGCGCTGGCGCAGGGCATCAATGACTCTGGCGGTATCGTCCACACTCAGGGTGGTCTGGGTCACGAAGGCCAGTTTACTTTCATCGCGCACCGTCAGGCTGGCCACATCGGCTTCGTCTTCCACTAGATAGATGTCGCCGCCATGGGAGGTATCGTATTGCCCCATGGTGCCCTCCACTTCCGGATGGCCCGCGTGGCCAATCAGGATACTTTCGCGGCCTTCACGGGCATAACGGATGACTTCCATGTGCACCTTGGTGACCAACGGACAGGTAGCATCGAAGACCTGCAGCTGGCGCCGTTCGGCCTCTTCCTGCACCGCTTTGGAGACACCGTGGGCGCTGAAGATAACAATGGCGTCGTCCGGCACTTCGTGCAGCTCTTCCACAAAGACCGCGCCGCGCTGGCGCAGGTCTTCCACCACATAGCGGTTATGCACCACTTCGTGACGAACATGGATCGGCGGCCCGAACACTTCCAGCGCCCGGTTGACGATATCGATGGCACGGTCCACCCCGGCACAGAAACCGCGGGGGTTGGCGAGACGGATTTCCATAAACAATCCTGCTTGGCTAATGCCGCCATGGGAATGAAGTAAAGTGTAACCGGGAAGCTGCCGGGTCTGCGACCCTGCCTAAGACAAGGGTATCGACCTGCAGTTTAGTCTAATTCAGCGTGACCGGCTGCTCGGGGGCGTAGCGCTCAATACTGATAATGTCCACCTCAAAGGTAAGATCCCGGCCCGCCAGCGGGTGATTGAAATCTACCATCACCCACTCCTCGTCAGCCTGGCTGATCACTCCCGGCAGTTCGGCACCGGCCGCATCGGCGAAGCTGAGCACCATGCCCGGCTCCAGGGAATCGTGCTCGGCGAAGGTGTCGCGGGTGAAATGCTGCACATTTTGCTCGTTGTAATCGCCAAAGGCTTTGGCGGCTTCAAGAAAAACGCTGCGGCGATCTCCAGCCTTAAGCCCGCGGATAGCGTTCTCAAACCCTGGCAGTAGAGACTCGTCTCCCCACACAAAAGAGGCGGGGTCACCATCGAAGGTGGAATCCAGGTCTGTGCCATCCATCAGACGCACGGCAAAGTGCAGGGTGATACGGGTCTCCGGCCCTGCGCGCAGTAACTCAGTCATTGTCTTTGGGCTCCTTTCTGGCTCCCAGCAGCATATCCAGCAGTATCAGTCCTGCACCGATAGTGATGGCGGTATCAGCAATATTAAAGGCCGGGAAGTGATAATCGCCCCAATAAAAATCGAGAAAATCCACCACGTGCCCCAACACCAGCCGATCATAAAAATTACCCAAGGCGCCGGCCAGAATCAGTGACAGGGCCACACCTTGCAGCTTTTCGGCGGCAGTGAGACGTGCCAGCCAGATCAGAATCATCACCGAAGCACCTACGGCGATAGCGGTAAAAAACCAGCGCTGCCAGCCACCGGCATCGGCCAGAAAGCTAAAGGCCGCCCCACTGTTATAAGCCAGGGTCAGGTTAAAGTGCGGAAACACCTCCAACCGTTCATAAAGCGAAAACACCGCGACCACTTCATGCTTGGTCCACTGATCCAGCGCGATAATCAGCCCGGTCAGCCACAACCAGGATAGCTGGCCGGGCAACCATTTTTTTGTACTGCCCGGCGTCTGGCGTCCGGCATCCGGCGTATTATCAGGCATAGTGTCGAACCTCACCGTCGCCATCCACATTGGTGATACAGCGCCCGCACAATTCCGGGTGCTCGGCGTGGCTGCCCACGTCCGGCTGATGGTGCCAGCAGCGGGCACACTTAGTGTGAGTCGAGGCCAGCACCTGCACTTTCAAGCCCACCACGGCGGTTTCTTCCAGCTCAGCAGGTGCGTCAGCCAACGGCTTGAGAACAGCATCAGAGGTGATGGTGACAAAGCGCAGCTCATCACCAAGACGCTGCAACAGCGCCTCTTTCTCCGCATCCACGAACAACACCACCTCGGCACTCAGGCTACCCTTGATCAGCTTGGCAGCGCGGGCGCCTTCGATGGCCTTGTTCACCGCCTGCTTGGCGTCCTGAACCTTATCCCAGAATGCCCGGCCCATGTCTGCATCGTCGGCCAGCGCGAATAGGCCGTCGTACCATTCGGCCAGGAATACGGAATCCAGTCGGTCACCGGGCAAGTTCTCGTAGATTTCCTCGGCAGTGAAGCTAAGCACCGGCGCCATCCAGCGCACCAGCGCCTGCACGATATGGTACAAGGCGGTCTGGCAAGAGCGCCGTGCCACGGAATCGGCCTGGGTGGTGTACTGGCGATCTTTGATGATATCCAGGTAAAAGCCGCCCAGATCCAGCGCGCAGAAGTTATGCAGCTTCTGGTAGACCTGATGAAAGTGATACCCCTCGTACAGTTCCTTGATCTCAGCCTGCACTTGCAGGGCACGGTCCACGATGTAGCGATCCAGTGCCAGCATCTGTTCCGGCTTCAAAGCATCGGTGGCCGGCTCGAACCCGCTCAAATTGGAAAGCAGGAAACGGCTGGTATTGCGGATACGGCGATAGCTATCGCCCATCTGCTTGAGGATGTCCTTGGACACGGACATCTCGCCCCGATAGTCCGTGGCACACACCCACAAGCGCAGAATATCTGCACCCAGATCGTTCCAGACTTCCTGCGGGGCAATCACGTTACCCACCGACTTGGACATCTTGCGGCCATGCTCGTCCACGGTAAAACCGTGAGTCAGCACCGTGCTGTAAGGCGCCGCATCGCGAATCGCCAAGCTGGTCAACAGTGACGACTGGAACCAGCCACGGTGCTGGTCCGAGCCTTCCAGATACAAGTCCGCCGGAGCCTGCAGTTGCTCGCGCTGATCCAGCACACAATAGTGGGTCACACCGGAATCGAACCACACGTCCAGCGTATCGGTGACCTTGCTGTACTGATCCGCTTGCTCGCCCAGCAGCTCCGCCGGATCCAGATCGAACCAGGCATCAATACCCTCTTTCTCCACTCGCTCGGCCACTTGCTCGATCAGGGCCGGAGTGTCCGGGTGCAGCTCGCTGGTTTCCTTATTAACAAAAAGGGCAATGGGCACGCCCCAGGTGCGCTGGCGGGAGATACACCAGTCCGGGCGATCGGTGAGCATGCCCTCGATGCGCGCCTTGCCCCACTCGGGCAACCACTGCACCTTGTCGATTTCCTGACGGGCGCGGGGCAACAGGCCCGCCTGATCCATGGACACAAACCACTGCGCCGTAGCACGGAAAATCAGGGGCGTTTTATGGCGCCAGCAATGCGGGTAGCTGTGTTCAATTTTCGCCAGCTTCACCAAATTACCGCTGTCTTTCAGCGTCTCGATCACCGGCTCGTTGGCCTTGCTTACATGAAGGCCACCCACCACTGGCAGATCGTCGCGGAACAGGCCGTTATCCAACACCGGGCTGATCGGGTCCAGGTCGTATTGCTTGCCCACCACAAAGTCATCGGCACCATGACCCGGGGCAGTGTGCACCAAGCCAGTACCGGCGTCGGTGGTCACATGCTCGCCGAAAATCACCGGCACCTGCGCTTCCAGGAACGGATGCTGCAAGGCCAGCATCTCCAGCTTATTGCCTGTCACTGTCGCTGAGCGAGACACATTTTCTAGCCCCCAGCGTGCCACCAGATCATCGGCCAGCGCCTCAGCCACCAGCAGCTCACGGGCTACGCCGTCCAGCTCGCCGGAGAGCAGCACATAATCCAGCTCCGGATGCACTGCCACCGCCCGGTTGGCTGGCAGAGTCCAGGGCGTGGTGGTCCAGATTACCAGCGCCGGTGCGCTCGCCTCGATACCCGAGCGCGCAACAAAGTCAGCGACATCGACTACCGGGAAGGCCACATCAATGGCCGGCGAGGTTTTGTCTTCGTATTCCACTTCCGCTTCCGCCAGCGCGGAGGCGCAATCCAGACACCAATGCACCGGCTTGAAGCCTTGTTGCAGGTGACCGTTGTCCACGATCTTGCCCAGCGAGCGGATGATGTTCGCCTCAAAGGCAAAATCCATGGTCAGGTAGGGGTTATCCCAATCGCCAAACACGCCCAGACGCATAAAGTCGGACTTTTGCCCGGCCACCTGTTTGCTGGCGTATTCGCGGCACTTCTTGCGGAAGGTGCCAGCGTCCACTTTGTGCCCGGCCTTGCCGACTTTCTTCTCCACCATCAGCTCGATGGGCAAGCCATGACAATCCCAGCCCGGCACATAGGGGGCATCGAAGCCCGCCAGCGTGCGGGACTTGACGATCATGTCCTTGAGGATCTTGTTCACCGCATGGCCGATATGAATATCGCCGTTGGCGTAGGGGGGGCCATCATGAAGAATGAACTTGGGCCGACCGGCAAAGGTCTCGCGAATCTTCTGGTACAGCTGCTTTTGCTGCCACTCTTTGAGCCGCGCAGGTTCACGCTGGGACAGGCCGGCTTTCATCGGAAAGCCGGTTTGGGGAAGGTTTAGCGTTGCCTTGTAGTCCGTCATGATTCCGCTTATTACACCGTAGGCATATCAAAAAAAGCCCGAACCGCGTCCACATCCTGCCGGATGGCAGTTTTGAGTTGGTCCAGATCCGCGAATTTTTCTTCCGGGCGCACATAATGGCGAAAAGCCACGGTCAGGTGTGCGCCATAAAGGCTGTCTTGATGCGTGTGCTGCGCCTCGCCCGACCCAGAACCACCCACCGAATCACTGTAATCCAGCAGATAGACCTCCAGGCGATTTTCCGTGCCATTCACCGTGGGCCGGGTGCCCATATTGGCCGCGCCCGGCTGGTCGGTGAGCCCGCCGCCGGTGACCGTCACCGCAAACACGCCGTGCAAAGGAGACTGCAAACGCTTGAGAGCCAGATTGACCGTGGGTAAGCCCAGGGTCCTGCCAATCTTGTCACCATGACGCACCCGGCCACTGATCGAAAAAGGCCGGCCCAGCAACTGTTCGGCCAAAGCAAAATCACCGTCACACAGCGCTGCCCGCACCCGGGTACTGGACACCCGCTCACCGTGAACTTCACAGGTGGCGGTATCCGTCACCGCAAAGCCGAACTGCTCACCAGCCTGCTGCAGGTAGGAAAAATCCCCATCCCGGCCACAGCCAAAGCGGAAATCGTCCCCCACCACCAGATATTTCACGCCCAGCCCCTCCACCAACAGGGCTTTGACAAAAGCCTCTGCGGTCAACGAACGAAAACGCTCGTCGAAGCGTACGCACAATACCTGATCCACCCCGGCCTCGCGCAAAGCGATCAGCTTGTCACGCAATGACATCAGCCGCGGTGGCGCGGTCTGCGGGGAAAAGAACTCCTGGGGCTGAGGTTCGAACAGCATCACCGTGGATTTCACCCCACGGCGACGGGCCTCTGCGATCACCTGATCCAGAATGCGCTGATGGCCCTGATGCACCCCATCGAAATTACCGATGGTGGCCACACAGCCGCGATGCGTATCGCGCAGATTGTGAATGCCGCGAATCAGTCGCATCTCATCCTCGTATCAAAAGACGCTCGATTATACAGAGTTGCGCAGGCACACGACACACGCCAAGGCGCCACAGTGCGAAATCGCTAGCGACGCAGATGGCGCACCCGCAAGCCCAGTATCACCAGGGACAACAAATAAATCGCTACGCCAGTGCCAACAATCAGCGACAACCAGCCCACCCGATGCCACACTCCGGCTTCATGCCACACCGTAGTCTGCAACGACAGCCAGTAACAAGCCGCCACCATGGTCGCGCCCGCCAACAGCATTCGACACCACTGCAAGGCCCAACCCGGCAGCGGCTGGTACACCCCGCTACGCCGCAGCCCCAAGTACAGCAACCCGGCATTCAACCAGGCCGACAGCGCCATGGCCGTGGCCAGCCCCACATGGCGCCACTCCCATACCAGCACCGCACCCAACAGCATGTTCGCCAGCATGGCCAACACCCCGATGCGCACCGGAGTGCGGGTGTCCTGACGGGCATAAAAACCTGGCGCCAGCACTTTAATCAGCATGGCCGCCAACAAGCCGGCACTGTAAGCGCGCAGGGAGGCCGCCGTTTTCATCACATCAAAGGCAGAAAACTCACCGTATTGGAACAAGGTGGACAACAGTGGCTCGGCCAACGCGAACAGCGCCAGCGCCGCCGGCAAGCCAATCAGCAATACCATGCGAATGGCCCAATCCAGGGTGCGCGAGAACGACTCCGGGGAAGCATCCGCATGCTTGCTGGACAAGCTGGGCAGAATCACCGTGCCGATGGCCACCGCAAAAATGCCCAACGGCAGTTCGATCAAGCGGTCCGTGTAGTACAGCCAGGTCACCGAGCCGGTTTCCAGCATGGAGGCCAGAATCGTGTTGACCAGAGAATTGAGCTGATAGACGGACGCCCCAAACAACGCTGGCGCCATCAGCTTCATGATCTTGCGCACACCCGGGTCACGCCAGCCCATGCGCGGAATGGGCATCAGGTTCAGCCGGGCCAAAAACGGCAACTGGAATAACAACTGCACCACCCCGGCGATCAACACACCCCAGGCCAGCGCCACCGCCATCCGATCTTCGCTAAAGTGCGGCGCCAGAAACAGGGCGCAGCCGATCAGGCTCAGGTTCAACAGCACCGGGGTAAAGGCCGGCACCGCAAAACGGTTCCAACTGTTAAGAATGCCGCCGGCAAACGCAGTGAGAGCAATAAAGAACAGATAAGGGAAGGTCAGGCGCAGCATTTCCACCGTCAGCGCCCGTTTTTGTGGATCGTCGCCAAAACCAGGCGCAAACACCCAGATAATCGCAGGGGCAGCCAGCACACCCACCAGCGTTACCAACACCAGGGTGCCGCCCAGGGTGCCCGCCACCCGATCCACCAGCAATTTGGTGGCGGCCATACTGCCATTGCTACGGTATTCGCTAAGCACTGGCACAAAAGCCTGATTAAACGCCCCTTCAGCAAACAACCGGCGCAGGAAATTCGGAATTTTCAGGGCCACAAAAAACGCATCCGCCCCGGCGGAGGCGCCCAGCATGCGGGCAATCACCACATCGCGCACCAATCCCAGCACCCGCGACAGCATGGTCATGGTCGCCACCACGGCGGTGGAGGCCAGTAAACCTGCCTTTTTCGGGGGTTGCTCGGGGGTATCAGTCATGGTCACTCCAGGAAACCGGTGAAGGTTAACGAAAGGCCACCCAAACCGCCAGAGAACCGCGTGCCAATCATCATTTCGGCAGGCTTTTCCCATTGACACAGGCCGCCTTGATCGGCATAGTTGCGCGTCTTTAGACCGTGGCCCGTGTATTTTTTGACCATAGATTGGCTTCCAATACTCAGGTCGGCCCACAGGGCCAGTGTCGTAAACCGAATTTGACCTCGAATTTTAGATAGGAGCAGGACCTTGGCTAACTCACCGCAAGCACGCAAGCGTGCGCGTCAGGCGGAAAATCGCCGTCAGCACAACGCAGCGATGCGCTCCATGGTGCGCACATACCTGAAGAAGGTGAACGCGGCTATTGCGTCCGGCGACCAAGGCAGCGCTCAGGAAGCTTATAACCAAGCGGTGTCTGTGCTGGACAAAGCCACCCGCAAGGGCAAGTTTCACCCGAACAAGGCCGCTCGCCACAAGAGCCGCCTGAACACCAAGATCAAGGCGATGGCTGCCTAAGCTCTTTGGTGGACATAAAAAAACCGGCCTTGAGCCGGTTTTTTTATGTCTGACGCTTGATGCCTGATGCCAAAGGCCTGACGAAAACCCGCATCAGGCGTCCGGCGTCCCGCGTCCGGCGTCCATTACCACTAGATTATCCCGGTGGATTAGCTCTTCCTCGTTCATAAAGCCTAAAACACCAGAGATCTCGGCGCTTTTCTTGCGACAAATCCGCCGCGCATCCGCCGCATCGTAATTCACCAGACCACAGCCGACCCGCTCGCCTTGCTCATCCTCACACGCCACCATCTCACCACGGGAAAACTGGCCAAACACATCCACCACGCCCACCGGCAGCAAGCTCGAGCCGCCATCACGCAAACGCGTCACAGCACCAGCATCCAGCACCAGACGCCCGCGCATTTGCAGGTGCCCCGCCAACCACTGCTTGCGAGCATTCATGGGCGAGGTATCGGGAAGTAAAGTAGTCCCCGGCCCCTGACCGTCTGCCAGCTCAATCAGCACTTGCGGGCTACGCCCGGAGGCAATGGTGGTAATGGCGCCGGAACGCGCCGCCAACTTGCCGGCCCGCACCTTGGTGGCCATGCCTCCGCGCCCCAACAAACCGCCACCGCCAGCAACGCGTGCAATGGCCGGGTCCGAGGCCCGGGCCTCGCGAATTAGATTAGCACCGGCATTACTGCGTGGATCCGCGTCAAACAAACCGTCCTGATCCGTGAGGATCAGCAGCCGATCTGCCTCCACCAAATTCGCCACCAGCGCCGCCAGAGTGTCGTTATCACCAAAGCGAATTTCGTCGGTGACCACGGTGTCATTCTCGTTCACCACCGGCACCACACCAAACCCCAGCAGGGTCAGCAGCGTGGAACGGGCATTGAGATAGCGCTTACGGTCGGAAAGATCATCGTGGGTCAACAGCACCTGGGCGGTGTGCAATTGATGCTGCTGAAAGCGGGACTCCCAAGCCTGCACCAGACCCATTTGCCCCACCGCAGCGGCAGCCTGAAGCTCGTGCACGGACTCCGGGCGCACCGACCAGCCCAGCCGGGTCATTCCCTCGGCCACGGCCCCGGAGGAGACAATAACCACCTCGATGCCGCGCTCACGCAGGGCCACCATGCGATCCACCCAGGTTTGCATGAGCGCGCAGTCCAGCCCCTTGCCGTCATTGGTCAGCAGAGCACTGCCAATCTTGATTACCCAACGCTGGCGATCCGCCACGCTCACTCCTTATTACCGGGGCCGAACATCGATTATTCGCTTGCTACCCGTGCATCACCGCAGACCTCTACGGCTCGTAGACGATTTCCACATCGTGATCGCCATCATCGTCGTCATCACTATCATTTTGACGAGCGCGGCGAGCTTCGACCTTGAGCTCCTGCACCTTTTCGCGAGCCTCTTCCTCAAGGCGGGCACGCAAATCCAACTGGGCCGCGGCGTAGGCCGGATCTTCTGTCTCCAGCCGGCGACGATCCTCAATGGCATTCATCAAGGCGTAAACCAGATCTTCACAGCCAACGCCAGCAGCAGCGGAAATTTTAAACACCGGCCCCTGCCAGCCCAACTCATCCACAATGGCATCCGCCTGCGCCTGGGCTTCATCATCGGCCATCAGGTCGATCTTGTTGAATACCAGCCAGCGCTCCTGCTCAGCCAGCGCCGGGGAAAACCGGTCCAACTCATCAGCAATCGCATCAATATGATTCGCCGGACTGGAACCGTCCATGGGCGCCAGATCCACCACGTGCAACAACAAACGGGTGCGCGCCAAATGCTTGAGGAAACGGATCCCCAAGCCTGCACCATCCGCCGCCCCCTCGATCAGGCCGGGAATGTCCGCCACCACAAAACTGCGGTAGCGGTCCGCCTTCACCACCCCAAGATTCGGGATCAAGGTGGTAAACGGGTAATCCGCCACTTTCGGCTTGGCCGCGGAAATGGCACGAATCAGGGTGCTTTTGCCCGCATTGGGCATGCCGAGCAGCCCCACATCCGCCAGCACCTTCAACTCCAGGCGCAAGCGCCGGGACTCACCAGGTTTGCCCTTGGTGGTTTTTCGTGGCGCCTGGTTCACACTGCTCTTGAAGTGGATATTCCCCAAGCCACCCCGGCCCGCCTGGGCCACCATCACCGGCTTGTCGGTGGCCGTCAGGTCCGCCAGCACCTCTTCGGTATCCAGATCCACCACGGTGGTACCGACCGGCACATACAAAATAACGTCATCCGCGGACTTGCCCGTCATCTGCCGCCCCTTGCCCGGCTCACCATTGCGCGCCTTGAAGTTACGGTCGTAGCGGTAATCCACCAGGGTGTTGATATTGGTGTCGGCCTGCACATAGACATGGCCGCCAGAGCCACCGTCACCGCCGTCCGGGCCACCGAACTCCACGTATTTCTCGCGACGAAAACTCAGACAGCCGTCTCCGCCTTTTCCTGCATGGACATCAATAGTGGCTTCATCGACAAATTGCATGGGGAACAGACTCTCAACGGGGTAGATGCCATTTTACGGCATAGGGTACGACTTGGAACACGAAAAACACATACAAAAAAGCCCCGCGGGCGAGAGCCTCACGGGGCTTTTCAGGATCCCGGCAGGATCAGGCCACAGGCTCGATTACCACATATTTGCGGCTCAGCGGACCTTTGACTTCGAACTTCACACGACCGGTTTCCTTGGCAAAGATGGTGTGGTCTTTGCCCATACCGGTGTTACCACCAGCGTGAAATTTGGTGCCGCGCTGGCGAACAATGATTTCGCCTGCACTGACAACCTGGCCGCCATAGCGTTTCACGCCAAGGCGCTTACTCTGCGAATCGCGACCGTTACGAGTACTACCACCGGCTTTTTTATGTGCCATGTCTCAATCCTCTCTACTCAATTTCTAAAAATCAGGTCTTAAGGATCAACCTTGGATCCCGGTGATTTTCACCGCAGTGTACCACTGACGGTGACCCTGTTGCTTACGGGAATGCTTACGGCGACGGAACTTCACAATTTTGATCTTCTTGTGACGGCCCTGCTCCAGCACTTCCGCGGTCACCTTGGCACCATCCAGCATGGGCTGGCCGACTTTCACGTCGTCACCATTGGCAACCAGCAGCACCTGGTCGAAATCAACGGATTCGCCGGTGGCTACTTCAATTTTCTCGATGCGGACAACATCGCCTTCTTCAACGCGATACTGCTTACCACCGGTTTTGATTACTGCGTACATGTGTGTGCTCCAGCACAACTCCACTCAGGCGGGCGATCCACGGCGTCCAAATCACTGTAACAGTGCAGGAAACAGCCACCACCACTTGCAAGCCAGGCAGAGGATGAAATTGGGTCGCGAAGTGTACGCGAAGCGCCGCCACCCCACAAGCCTTTCCTGCACGTCTTGACCCAGTAATCACGGGGGCTGCGGTTTCCTTGACTACCCGCCAGCCACTGCTAGCATTGCCCGCTGTCGCGCCACCCTTTGTCTGGACCTGAATACATGGATTTCAAGGCTATCTATGCCGTCGTCGATGACGACTTCGAGG
>UEXM01000590.1_pt1 | contig 37011 bp, 34 predicted proteins | sample 1796661 | NCBI WGS metagenome assembly UEXM01 (sample SAMEA4772469, study PRJEB27181) | metagenome
CCTTCAAAAATAAAATTACCAAAATCATCTTTATCAGTTATCTCGATTTTTTTAATATATCTTTGTATAGATTGTATAGCTTCCGTAGCAAAAGATTTTAATCTTTTTTCATCTATTTCAGGATATGTATCTATTAAAAATGGTAATAATCTTTTAGCGGTTAACTTTATATCAGCTTTTATTAACTTATTTTTTAATTGATTTGCTTTACTTTTTACAATATTAGCCTCATTAGCACTTAGCGATTTACTAAATTTAGCATTACCTCTTTCTGTTTGTTTAGCAACTTCTGCTATATAGTTATCTAACAATTCAACGCCTTTTAGCGTTTGGTTTTGCTCAAAAGCTTTGCTTATATCGCTATTTTCATTCTGTAATTCACTATTAAATATTTCTAAAGATATTTCTTCAGCCATAGCTTTAGCAAGTGATTCTTTCCTACCTCTAATAAGTTTATTGTCAGCAATAAAATAACTTAAGAATTCTGCATCAGGCATAGATGCTACATTTGGTTTTCTTCGTGTTATTTCTGCGCCAGAAGTTCTGCCTGCATTATCTGTTCCAACAGTTTCTCTATCAATTTTTTGGCCTTTCCAATTAGATATAAACTTTCCATTAACTTGCTTTTGTACAGCACTCGGAATGGCACCCATTAACCATGTAGTGGTCATGTTTTCTAATATAGCTTTTTTATTTTTAGTAAGAAACTTTTGTATGGCATTATTTTTTACACCACCCATAGCTTTCTTTAAATCAATATCAGCCTGCTTGCCCATTTCTTTTTTAATCTCAGCAATTAAAGGCGTAACGGTTCTATTATTAGAAATTTTTTCGTTTAATTTAGATTTAAGCGTTCGTATTATTGTTAATACTTTTGAATTTATATTTGCTATAGCCTCGCTAGATAGTACATTGCTTTTTAATAAATTTTTATATTGTGGTTTTGCTTTTTGAGTAACAGGTTTATCCTCTACTACTACAGCCGCCGCTTTTTCTAATTGCTCAAATTGATTATTATCAATATTTTCTAAATAAGATTGATCACCTCTTAAAGCGTCAAGTATTCTTTTAGCAATACGACCGTTTATAAAGCCATATAAGCTACCTCTACCATCCCATTTTGTAGTTTCCTGTGCTTTATATATTCTTTCAATTACATCATCTCTAAGATCCTGTTTTACTTGTGGTCTTAAATTAAATCTATTACCAATCTGAGTATCTACCATGTTAAATAGCTCACTAGCTATTGCATTTTGGGCTGCTCCTGATTGGAAATTAGATTCTAATTCTTTAAACTTAGCTTTTGTTTTTTCAAGTTGCGCTTGAGATTTACTTAGCTTAGCTTTGCCTTTTTCTTTATCTTCAATACCGCCTAATTGTTTTCCACCAATAGCTTTTTTTGTCCAAGAATTAACAAAACCAAATACGTTTTCTGGTTTATTAAATCTAAAATACATTTCCGCATCGCCATTTGCCCTCTTCATTAAATTACTAACAAAGTTTTTAATTTCAAAAACAGTATTAAAAGAACTTCTTGGTAATATACCTAAATTAGTAAAGTCTCCGATAAGTTGTATTAGTTCATCTGCATTTACTTGGCCTGTATTAGCATCAATATACTGAGCCATTCTATCTTGAAATAATTTATAATCCTCAGTTGATATTTTTCTTTGATTAAATAAATTAGCAACCTCTTGTTTTACGCCATTTATCATAGCGTTTGCGTCTCCAACAAATTTTTCGTCTTTTATTATTCCTGCTTTGACAGTTTGGATATGACCAAGCTCATGTAAAGGCGACATCGCTGCTATTTGCCCAACTCTTAAATTACCAGTATTAATATCATTATACACAGACTCTTGGTTTGTATATATATTATTACCGATATTTAGTCCTCCCCATTGTCCGCTTTCAAAATCTTTTTTATCTTGATCATTTAAATCAGCAAACCATTTTTAATGATTTTCTTTAATAAATTTTATAGCATCTGCACTTGTGGTAAAATTTTGACTTTTTGTACCTTTATTATTTTTAATTATATTTTTAGCAAAATTAAATAACTGAGCAGAATATTGTTTGTTTACATTTAATTCGCCATCGCTATCAAATAACTTATCTGTTTCATTTTTTTGCCTTTCAAGTATAGCTTCTCTCTGAGATATTAAATCTTTATATTTAGATTTCAAATTTTTTAATTCATTTAAGGCATAACCAGAAACGTCTCCCCCGGCTCCTAACTGTGAGGCTTCGTTTTCTAAAGCTCTCATTTCTCTATTAATTTCGGTTACATTTTCAAACTCTTGAGCAGTCATATCGTTTATTTTTAATACAGCTTCTGTATTTTGTAAACCTAATTCTGTCATTAGTTCGTATTTCTTTCTCCTTGCTCTCTTTCTTTCTTCCGCAGTAAGTTTATCTCCATTTATACTATTTTGTAAACCTAATATTTCGTCTCTAAGTTTAGACTCTTCTCTTGCTTCCCTTCTAGATATTACTTCTGACTTTACAATAGAATATATATTTTGAGAAGCTTGAGGGCCGGATATAGCCATACTTGTAGCTAATGTGTTCGCAATAAAATCTTTGTCTAATCCCTCAAATATATTTTTATCTTCTTTTAGTATAGCGACATCTGATATGTTTTGGCCGATTAAAGTAAAACCTTCTTCTAGCAGTTCTATTCCTCCCCCCATTCCAACACCAGCAATTGTTCCGGTTGTTTTAGCTAATGTTCTAGCCATGCCATCACCCACTAACTTTTTAAACTGGTTAGCCCCAATAGCTCTAGAATATTTTTGAAAATTATTTATAAAATTTAATGTACCAAACCGTTCTGCTACAGCAGCTGTACCTCCGTATACTAAGCTGCTTAATGATTTTTGCCATTGAGATAAATTTAATATATCTTTTTGCTCTTGAATTTGTCTTTGTATTTCTCTTTTTTCAGAATCACCTACTGCTGTTTTTAACTCTTCATTTAAAGACAATATTATTTCATCTGCATTTCTTTGCGCTATTTCCAACCCTGACATTTGGCCTCCGGCTTCCATAACAAAAAATATACCTGTGCCAACATTCGTAGCCGCCTTTACCGATAAAATACCAGCGGAGCTTGCTCCTAATGTACCCATAGCAGTTAATATAGAGGGGGAATTTTCAACTAGCATAGTGCTTACGTAATCACCCCACCCGGCCTCTTTATCGTCCCACTCAATTCGCGAAGGCAAATAATTTTCTCTTCTTTTTTGGAGTCTTTCATTATAGTCAACAGCCGCCATTTTCATATCTTTCATGTCCCTATAAAAGCTATTCTGCATTGCCTCGTCTTCTGTTTGGCCTATAGTTGCAATATTACCAATTAATTTAAAAACAGACCCTCCCAACATAGCAGAAGTTCCTAAAAAACTTTCTTCCATTACTTGAGCAAACTGATCTCCTAATTCATAGCTTTTGCCAATTGCGCCAGCACCTATATTTAAATCATTAAGTTGTTTAGCTCTTAATGTCAAAGCGTCACTTCTTTCTTTTAATTCAGCTCTAGAGGTAGTTAAGTCTTTCCATTGGGACTGCATAGCTTCAGAGTTAGCTAAGGACAAAATGTTATTATACCTTGTTACTAATGAATTTCTAATACTTATTTCCTCTGGGGAGGAATAATTACCTGTTGAATAGTTCTTTATTTGATTTTCTAAATCAATTAATTCGTTTTCATATTTGGATCTTACTTGTGTAAAATCATTTTGTGCAGATATAAATTTTTTAGCGTCAATATTTATTGCTTCAAAATCAGTTTTTAAAGTTGCGTTTTCTCTTGCTATGATATTGTCGAACATGTTTTCATTCGCTGCAAGTGAATAAGGTTTATAAGTTCTACCTTGTAATGTTTCTTCTCTTACTAAAGTTCTACCAAATTTATTTTCAAAATCAATTTCATCTTGTTTTCTTTTGGCAACCTCTTCTCGCATAGCTGCTTTAGTCTTTGAGCTATAAGGCAGGTTCATTAACATTTTTTCCTGCTCAGTTTCAGATAAATCATTATCGTATATAAATAATTCCGAAGCTTTATTCTTAGCAGAATTTACAACTTCAGACTTGGTAGCATTATCTATTTTAGCTAAATCTATAAATTCAGCAATATTTTCTTTAGTTATTACTGTATCTCCCGCTGCTTTTAATATAGCTTGCCATTGATTGTATTTAGTTTCGCCTAGTTCATTTTTAAAATCTGTATCAATATCATTAACATATTCTGAATACCCTGATTTTCTTCCACCAGGAAGAGTTTTAAATCGCTGCTCTCTTTTAAATTTAGGTTCAAGTTTTCCAATACCATTATACTCATCAGTAAGGTTAAAGTAATTAATACCTATTTCACCCTTTAAGGTTATTTCATTTTTGCTATCAATTGTTTGAACGTATTTAATTGCATTATCTTGCGCTTTTTTTACTTCAGGGCTAAGCTTTCCCTCAACTACAACTTCTTCTAGCTCTACATTAGACGGGGAAGGTGTAATAGGTTTTGTTTTAAATTTTGCGGCATAATCATCAAAGCTGGCTGGAAATCTTTCAGTACCGGCATATTTATCTAAATATTCATCTTCATAAACTACAGCTCCGCTTTTGAATTTTATATAACGAACATTATCAATTGGCCTTGCTTCTTCAGTATTTGACGTATCCAAAGAATCTTGATCCCAATTGGATCCCGTATCTACTCCCTTTTGATTGAGCGCTTGATTGTTGTCTGGAGTCGCAGACGCACCCGTCTCCGCAACCCCGTTTTTCTTTACTGGCTTTAAACCTGCAAATTCTAAGTAAGTTTGTAAATCAGTAAACTCGACTATAGCCATATCCTGAGCAACCTGTTCTTCTGAAACAACATTACCATTTGAATCTGTATATTTTTGCATAATATTATATTTTATTTTAAATCTATATTAAACATTTCTTTTGCTAATTCTGGGCTTAAGGCTTCTGGTCTTCCATTGCTTATTAAGAAATATCTTCCATCAGCAGTTTTGCTTATTTCATATGCTCGCTGAGTTGTTGTTGCTCTTGACTTAGGTGATCTTACAATATAATTAAACTTCTTAGGTCCAGTTATAGTTGTGTCGCTGGCCCATGCATTTAATATTTCAGTGTTTTCGTTATTAGATGCAATTTGACTTGCGCTTAAATTAAAGCCCTCTGAACCTAACTCTTCTTGCTTTTTATCATACGCAGCTTTGCCAGTATTATAAGCGTCTTGTCTAGTTTTAAGTAATCTTTGTCTGACTAAATCTCTAGCTGTTGATAAATCTATAACGCCATTGTCTAGATTATTCCCAATATCCGACATAGGCGCTTCAGCGTTAAAATCGTATATAATAGATCTCAATGTATTTTCATTTTGTAAAGCATCACTTATTTGCTGACTATAAGAATCTTGGCTGTATGGATTATCAGCATTACCGTTTAATCCTGAATTGTATGCATTTTCAGAAGTTTTATTTAAACTATTTAAGAACTTAGTATCTTTTAAAAATGGCTCTTCCATATTATTGTAAGCTATTTCTTGACCATCTACATCAAAAGCAATATTACCTCCTGGTTGAATTTTAAAAGGTGCATTATATCTTTCATCACTTCTTCCATCGCCATCTTTATCTAAAAACCCATATATAGTCGCTGCTTCTTTAGTTTTTGATGGTTGATTACCATCCGAATATAATCCTTCCTGCATAGCAGAAGCATATTCAATTTTACTTTTCTTATATGCTTTAAGTTGTGCTGCTAAATTTGTAAAGCTATTGTTAACATTTTGCATTTGATCAACATATAGCATGTAATCTGGATCCGTTGTGTCATCAAACGCAGCGGCATTTTTAGCGGCTTCTGCATATATTGATCTTTGACCAAGCAAAAAACTTCTCATAGTTGCTGTTTCTTCTGGTGTAAAGCTAGTGAAGTCCATGTCGGTTTTCATGTTCCTCATGTAATTATTAACCTTAGCTTGCACGGCTTTATTCTCATCTACTCTAGCAGGCGTCTGTCTGCTAAAACTTCCTGAGTCAACAAGCCCTTGCTTAACTGCTCCAGCAACATCTAAAAATTTCTTACTTGTTAAAGCAGCACCCTGTATTAATGCGTTATTTGCCATATTATTTTAATTATTTTTTCTTACCTCAACCTTAGTAGAATTAACTTCTGGCCTGCCTATGTTAGGTTTTATTGGCATTGAGTTTTCTATTGGTTTAACCGCTCTTGGTTTCGTATAGTTGGGTTTTATAGAGCTGGGCCTACTAAAATTAGGTCTTTGATTTGTGCGAGGAATAGGGTACACGTTATAATTCCATCTCCAGTCTTGTCTATACTGATATCTAAACGCATTACGATCTATTAATTCTTCTATTCTTCTATCAAGCACCCTAAATTTAAAATCCCTAACAGGTACAGCTAATGTATCACCAGCTTCCGTTATTGTTAATATACTCTTAATTTTATAACTTGATAAATTGTATTTGCTTCCGCAAGATGTAAGTATTAACGCTAACGTTATGATTATTATTTTTTTCATAATTAAATTTTATTATATTATTTACCCCCTAGTAAATTCCCGATAAAACTTCCCTCGCCTGCTTGGTCTGCTATGCCTGGTAAACTTGGAACAACGGAACCGGCAATGCCAGCTACTCCTCCAATTATAGAACTAGTCGCTGCATCTCTGGCTGCGTTCGCTGCACTTAATCTTTGTTGGGACATACCTAACAGAGTTTCTGTTTTATCTTTTTCAGCAGCTCTAGACTCGTAAGCGCCTTGAAGCTCCTGGCTTTGTAATTGTGAGGCCATTTGTCTTTCAGCCATTTGGTTCGAAGCTTCTTGTTGTCCAATACTTGCGGATGCAGATTGTGCATTTGCAGTTTGTTGTTGGGCAAGTGATTGTGCTAGTGCAGCTATGCCAGATCCACCAGCAGCACCAGATAGCTTATCCATAGTACTCGCCATGCCAGCTTGTTGTTGTTGATTAATAAAGTCTGACTGCTGTGTGTTAACCGTTAGGTCTTCCATAGTATTTTCTTGGTTAACCGCTAGATTAGATGTGTCTAAGCCTTCCATACGTGCTTTGTTCTTATCAAATTCTCTCTGAGCTTCTCTTTGTTCTCGTTTTCTTTTACCGCTTCCTATGATCCCCCCGGCTATCCCCGCGAGACCTTGTACGGCACCTAACATTGGTATCATATGTATTGAATTGTTTTATAAGTTATTATTACGTATTATTTACTACTTTCAAATATTTCAGAACCAACTAAAAACAACTCTGCGTAATCCAAGGAATCGTTTTTTAATTGCATTTCCGCATAGTAGCCCTTTAATCCGCTTGTATTTACGTTTGCTGTTTTACTAAACAATATAAAGCTAGTAACAGTTGGTCTTGTTTGTGTGCTTAATATATTACAAACTATTGAATTAGCATTAGGTATAGCTGTTATTTCACCTATTAAAACAATATCTTTTCCATTTATATCGTTAGTGTAATATGCTGTATCTCCCACTTGAACGGAAACATTCAATGGTTGAGGAAATGTTAATGTTATAGAATCTATTGCCGCCATAAGTTTATTTATTAAGGTGTGCTGCAGCTAGAGCATTGACTATAAGGCCCGTTGCCGCCGTTACCAGCTTCATCAATTTTGTAATTTGAGGGTGTTGATGATTGCGCTAAAATTTCTGCACAAATGATTGATCCATTTGCAGAAGATTTAATCCAAACAACATCTCCAACAGAATAGTTATATTGCAATACTATTGAAGAACCACCGTTAAAACCGCTAACAGGGTCTAAGTAATATAAAGCAACTTGCCCGCACGCTTGAGCTCTCCAAGATGTAAAACAAGATGGGCAATTCTGGCTAAGCTCCAATGTTCCACCAGAAGCTGTTGTTAATTGTCTATATGTTGCCATATTAATTTATATTAAGGTGTTGTACAAGTGCCAGCGTCATTACTGTAATATCCTGCTGCTGCTATTGTTGTTAGAGCCGCGTCAGAATAAAGCAATGTTGCTGTAGCGAAAGTAGCACCTGCTGCCACATACACTGTAGCTGTAGTAGATGTGCCACAACACACTGTGTTTGCTGTAGTAGCATAACACAAGATTAATTGAGTTGAGCAAGTTGGGCATGTCTGCGACGAGCCTAATGTTCCTCCTGTTTGTTGTCTGTAATTTGCCATGTTTATTTATTGTTTATAAAATCCATCAGCCGCAGGGTTACCTGAAGCGTCCAGTACTGATGTTGCTGTTAAAAATGTTTGTCCACTTGCCACAAAGTAGGTTCCGCTTGATACTGAGCAGCAAGCCGCATTAGCTGTTGAACCAAAACTTAGTTGAACCGGAACTAAAGCACCTTGTATATGCTTATCTAAATCTAAAATACTTAACAAACTGGGTGTGCCTGTTCCGTATATTGTAACGTCAAGTACAGCGGTTAATGTTTTAGTTGCTGGTACGTTGTCTATTGTTATTGCTTGTGAGTTTACATTAAATTCATAATTAGGAAACACAGAAGCTTGATTTGTCCAATTTTGAACATTTATAGGATTAGAAATAACAAAGTTGGCAGTGGATGTGGCTGCTACTGTATATGTAAAATCCTGATTGAATGTTTCGTTACCTGGAATAAAAGTATTAGAATCAGAAACACCAACAGTTACGTTTGAATTTGTACTTGTAAACCCAAAAGATAAAGATGTATCTATATATTGATTAACTACAATTGTTGATGATTGCCCGTTTGGTGTATTAAATGTGCTGGATAAATTACCGGTTAAGACAAAAGTATATGTTTGATTTATAGTAGTTGACGGAAATATGACGTTAACTAAAGCTTGCCCAGTTGAATCTATTGTACCGGAGGTATTAACTATGTTAGTGTTGCCCGGTGTCGCTGTGCAAACTAAAGCCCAATTAGCCCCAGTTATTCCATTGATTGTAAATGTTCTAGTTGCTCCACCAACATTAACATTACTAGTATTAAAAACCCAAGATTGTATTTCAACCGGAGGGCTATATATATCAATAGCGTTAGCCGTTAAACAAAATTCATCTCCGGTAACATTGTTGACTGGAAAAGTATAAGTCACAGTAAACACTATACTTATTAATTGATTACTGCTATTGTATGTTTTAGAACTAGTAATAGAGTAATTATTTATATTACCTATTGTCAATGCTAATATAGGTTCTACCTCAAAATAGTAACCCGTGCTTGCTATAACACTTTGCGTTAATACTGTTGCCGTTGTATTAAATTCCCCTGACCCACTATAGTTAGCTGGTAACTGTCCTGCTTTTGGAAAAGATATATTAGATGTGCCGCAAGCTTTTATTGCACCTGCTAAAGTTACAGGTGTTTGCTCAGCGTATCCCGAAGCGCATATATCAATCAACACGTCATTTGCTGGCATTACACTTGGTGAAATATAATTAACAACACAATTTATATTAGCCCCGTCTTGCGAAAAAGTAACGCTACTGACATAACTAGGTAATGGTGTTGTGGCTGAAAAATTACTAGCAGTTACAGTATACCCAGGATCTGGTGTTATTAAAAGTACAACAGATGGATTATCTTGCGTCCAATCAACCCCAACTACCTCTGGAAAACTTACTATAGTTACTGAAAAGTTATTTATATTTATTGATGCCATGCTTATATTATTTCTCCTGTTAATACGTTTATGGTTACCGCACTATTGTTTGGTTGTCTTTGTGAATATATTTCAACACCAGATTTAAATACCTGTAAGTAAACCCCATCCCCATGCGTATTCAATACTCCACCCGCATTAAATGTATCCGCTATTAATCCAAAAGAAACAATCTCAGGATTTGGCCCTGTTGTATTAGCAACTATATTATTAGCAGTCGCTTGATCTATAGTTATTAAATTATACCTATCTTTAATACTGAATGAATCTGTGCTTAATATGTATTTTTGATAAGGTGCAGATGAGCGTAATTCTGTGCTTGTAACTCCTTGAGCTACTGCCGAAGGAATTGTCGCTGCTCCTTGAACATCACCCGTTGGGCTATCAGCAAAACCATTTGCGTCTAAAGTATATGTGTCATATAATCCCGTAACACCTAAATTATTACCTACATACGCTCTAGCGATATCTGTAGTATTACCAACTATCCTGTATGTACCTCTATTACAAGCATGATTAGCTGAAACAGTATTTGCCATCGCGGTTACCTGACCTGTTACTGGGTCTGTATAACTTCTAGCAATTTGAGATCCTCTTGTTGTAACTAAAAATTCTAAGTCTAATAAAGCCGCCTCAATCGTGTTTCCAGTTACTTGTTGAGTACCTGTGTTGCCGTCAGGATCAACTACAGTCATTGTGAAGTCAATAGCCCCCGCTCCTCCTGAAACCGTGCTTGAAGGTATATACCAATTTCCACTACCATCATTCAATGGAGCAGGTTGATTCATCCAAGATGGCATATTAGTTTGCGGTAGAGCTATGAATAATTGTGATGGTGTGTGGTCGGGATCATCAATACCTATAGGATTATATGTCCAAACATCACCATCAACCAATCCTGTTAAAGCTGGATGATTTGTTGTAAAGTAAGGATTTTCTGCTACGGGTAAAATATTTATAGATATAGTTGCCGGGTCACTACAAACTCCTGCACAACAAACCTCTACTGTAAACGATCCAGCGTCACCATAAAAGTTTAAACTAGGATTGAAAGTGAATGAGCCGCTGCTCTGTAAAACCAGTGTTCCGCTGTTTGTTGCATCATTTATTAAATTAAATGTAGCACCAGTAGCACAAGTATTTGTATCAGCTATTTGGAATGTCCCTAATGTATCTTCAATTCCAGTAAAAGATTGATCATTGAGTAATGGGGGTATGGTTGCTGTAAAGCAAGCATCATCTAAGGATGTTGTTACAGTAAAACTAGTAGGAGTAACATCCCCTGTAATAGAATTAGCTCGCCCTATACCTTGTACATTGAATTCGTGGGAATCTACATTATTATCACAGTTTGTATTAAAAAATGTGTCTAGACCCTTTATGTAATTAAAATACTTACCCTCTTTGTCTACAAATTCTTTAACTTGCCCTTCTTGTAGGTCTGTAATAATAGAATTAGTATACCAACCTTTTGTTGAAGAAAAATCATTAGGTGTTAATTGTTGTGCTTGTACTTGGGCTAATGAATAAGTTTTTTGACTTGGAAGTACTTTATAAATATATTCTTTAGAATTAGTTCCGCTATAATTTAATGTTTTAAACCCTTTAACTGAAGCTGGGTTTTCGTTAAATATAACATTGAATGAACTTTCATAGTAATCACCTAAAGTTTCATCACTAGGTCCTATATTATAAAAGTTATTGTGCGAAGTATTAGTGTTATGCTCCCACAGTCTGCCGTCTTTAAATGTATAATACTTACTATTTAAAAATACACTAGCCTCCGGTATATATGTTTTTCTAGAAGTCCAACCGTTAACTGGCGCTTCTTTAAAAGATATAGTTGTACTAGTTGTAGGTTTTGTGTTTAAAAATTGATTACAAGTGAGATCTGGGTTTGTTCTATCAAACTCACCAGCACCTAAAGTTTGTTGCCAATACGGAGAAAGCGTTGAAAGCGAAACATCATAGTTCCTTCTGTCTGCATCCCATCCACCAATAATTTTATTATTTAACTTTAAATTGTCCGCAAAAAAGCCATGCATCCCATAATCAGATATCTCAGTTATTCCGTCTGCAGATAATCTTATTACAGTACCTCTATTTGCATCAGTATAATACATTCTAAAACCAAACTCTGCAAAAGATTCTGGATTAGTTGCAATACCAAATTCTCCAGAAAAAGTTATAGTTTGCCCTAGTACAGCTTGATTAGATGTAACATTTGCACTGCCATCAGCGTTAAATAAAGCATCCTTATTAGCTAGGATCTTCATGGACTTATTTTCACATAAAGTAACTAAGTTGGTGTCTCTAGAGAATAGTTTTTGTATGCTGCCGTATTCAGGATTAACGTCTTTAGTTATAGATTCAGCTTGTATAAATTGGTTTAAACCATTAACACCAGATGTTGAATTGTATATTTGAGAAAATATTAACCCATTACCCCTATGCTCTTCATTATACGGCTCATCTAATGTAGCCGAAGCTTTAACACCGTTTTCAATAACAGGCTGATTAAAGTCATCTCTTATACGATCCGACTCTACACCATTTGCAAAAGAATAACAGTTAAAAAAGTTTAATGTATGCTCAACACCATGCTGTGTCGCTGTTTCATACGAGCCTGGTACTTCGTAATATATATCAAGTTCGGCTGCTTCTTTTGGTTCTGTTTCAAATATAGCTGGATTAGCCGAAGTAAAACCTTTGTCTTCTGGGTTTAAAGTTAAAAACTCAATACCAACATAATTGCTGTTATTAGAACAAGTATAGCTTGTTAAACCGCCGTCAACTACTGGGTCCCATTGTAACCCACCTGTTCCTTCAACTGGTTTTATAGTAAGTTTATATCTTCTTAAAGTATTTAAGCTGTCACCATACATTGTGTTACTACTATTGCAAGCGTATGTTCTGATCACTGGGTGTTGATCTATAGCTGTAATTCTGTATATAGTGCCATTAGGATCACCATTTTCCTGTTGACTGCTTAAACTACCGCCCGCATCTATAAATCGAAATAAAGAACCAACGGAATTTAGAGCATCGTGCAAAGCAGGATATTTAACCTCCATAGATCGACCACCCCCGTAAGCGCCCGCTCCGGTCCAACTAATTTCAATAGTGCCTTCTGTTGCGCCTAACGTTGTTCCTTGTCCTTTTCTAGCGCAGTCAGTTTTTACTCTATCAATAAAAAGCCTACTGTCATTTCCTTGTGCATCATCGCACAGCCAATTATGGGAACTACGATGCCAATCCCTTCTCCTATCTTTAGTAGCATCTAAATAATAACAAAACCCTAAAGCTTTTCTTATATATTGATCATCAGTAGCTCTTGCCGCTAATATATTTTCAGTAAGCACTACATCCTGATTCACTTTAACAAAAAATCTACCTGTAAATTCCGGCTTATTTTGAATTTCAATTTCAGCTATTTCTAATTGTAATCCGTCTACAGCGTATGTCCAGCCATAAGGATCTGTTGACGTGAAGTTCATATCCGCTCCAAAAACTGAAGAAGAAGTTAATGTATATTTCTCGCCGCTAATATTAATTTTACCAATAGATCCTATTTTGTACCAATTACTAATATTAAAGCCATCTGTAATTCTCATAACTAAACCAGAAGTTGAAGCAGTCTCTACGCCAAATGTTTGTTCAAAACCTGGGTGATCAGAATTATTATCTGAAGCATCTACAGCAATCTCAACACCTCCTTCTATAGGGAAATAACCATTAGGAAATAATAATTGGGAGTTGCCATCGGATCTTGTCATAGCACCTTTTGATAACTTTGTTTCCTTTAGATACTGAGGTGCTTCATTTTCAATAGCTATAATTTTATATCTAGCTTTTTCTGTTACAGGTTCATCGCTGTCATGCTCTTTTTTGAGTATAATAAAAGTTTCTTCATCTACCTTATTTCTTTCTGCTGAAGGAAAAGATAACCAAACATTCCCATCTTCTGCGTCATAGTATCGATCTAAACATAGGTTATAGTATTCTTGGGATGTTTCTTTTATGTAATACTTAAAATTAGGAAATTGTGTTTGCTGATCGTAGTAGGGAATAGCGCTTGCAATTCTCGCTTTAATTTTATTTGATTTTTGTGCGTCCGGCTTTTCAATAACAGCAGTCGCTTCTTTACTTGTAAATACCGGAGTTGTTCTACCGTATTTATCCATGTACGCAACCCCTACTTGATAAGTTCTAATAGATTTAACAGATTCAGCTACTGTGCTATTCCCAATCGTTACGCTTGAAATTGGCGCACCATCTGGGCTTAATATGTCCAAAGAGTCTGTAGCTACATCAATAATTGTTTGTGTAGGATTGCCTAATGAATCAATTAAATTAAAATTCTGTGTATAATTTCCGTATATTAATCTATTGGCTGATATTTCTTGAGCTAGCGCTGTTCTAGGCACATTATCATATGGCCTTAGCAATTGGTTAGCGTTTACAACCGAAGTTATAATTTCTGTTTTAATATTGAAAGAGTTGGAAAGCCACTCGTCATCTGTGTTAGTGAAAGAATCAACAACGTAAACATTAGCATTGTTGGTGGCTTTATATAATATGTCTACCTCAACTACATCAATGGGTACATTGGATGGTATAAAATTAGATATCGTTAGCTGTCTAATATTATTAACCATTGCTAAATTATAGCCTTCTTGAGGGGAGTAATTAAAATCTCCAGGTATAAAAGCAGGATTACTAAAAGGCGAGAAAGCAGAAATTTCATTATTCTCGTACTTGTATCTATAACCAAATCTAGCGAACCTCATCTCAAAAAATGGAGTTTCTTGCTCTAATACTACGTCATATAATTTAGGAAGTGTTGTTTGATTTTCTATACCAACCCCAACAGAATTAACAATTACTACAGCACCTGTTTGATTTTGCCCACTGCCTATTATGGATTGAACAGTACATCGCGAGATTGCATCGTTGTCCAAGGGATCATTTTCTGACCACGAAAAAAGCAAGACGTCGTCAACTTTAAAATAAGGTGGTGTATTTCCAAGCCAAGTAAGTGTTTGTGGTCCGCTTTCGCTGTTCAGCGGAACAACTTCACCGTCAATAGTTTCTGCAAAAGAAAATAATGTTTGAGTTTCTACAGTTGCAATTTCAGGCGGGTTTGTACCGTCTATAGTTCTATCTGTAGAATATGCTTCTATAGTTGGCGGCTGTAACGGATATTTTTTTATTACAATTAAATTAGATTATATAAAATCTCTAACGTATATTTTGGAATGAGTTAAAAAGTTTACTTGAGGAACCCAGTCTTTTATAATTATTTTTTTAGGTTCAGTTTGATTATCTGTCCATATTAACATACCATCAAGCACATTAACACCTGTTATTAAATAGTCTTTACTAAACTTTAAAATATTTTGTGTATCTACAACTAACGGCAAAGTAACCGTTGTTACAGAATTATAAGAAGCAATAACACTAATATTATCTGAAGCTATGAACCAATATATTTCATCTGAATTTTCATCAGACACAGCACCAATACAAATTGGATTACTCAAATCACTTATATAATCACTAGTCCACGAAGTAAGCTTACCTGTAGTTTCATTTAAGTATTTAGATTTCTTTTCTCTATTACCTTTTATATTTTGAAACGAACCAACCTGTGAGTTATCAGAGGAAGCTATCTCTAAATTTAAAGCATCGCGATATTCACCGTTAGGAACTAATCTCTCATCGAGATCTTTATTCATTTTCCCATTGGTAAATGTATGTATTAGTTCTGCCATTCAGTTTTACGATTTAATCCATTTGGATTGATTTCTCATTACTTGTGCTATTAGATCTGATTTTAATTCTGATAAACGAATTTTAGCATTTCTTCTAGCTGCCACCATTTCTTTTTTAAACCTTTGGATAGCGTATTCTTGCGTGTTGGCTCTTACTGATAATATAGCGTGGGCTATGTATTTATATATTGCATCAATAGCAAATTTATGCACAGTCATATCTTCTTCACTACCTAATCCATCACTTATATATTTTAAAGTTACGATTTTTCCAACTAAATTTGAGCTGAATCTTATCATGCCTTTCTTTTGGTCTATATAAAATACACCATTTGATTGTGTTTGTTCTGGGTTTATTCCATATCTTCCGCCGTAAGCATAAAGATTTAATAAATCTGGATTATTTTGCCAAGCATTCCATCCATTCTCAGAGTCACCCAAGGGGTATCTACTATTTTCTTGCCATCTTCTTAAGGTTTCAGACGGCTGTGGGTATGCAACCTCACCGTTTTCATCAAATATATATTCATAATTACCGTCTTGCGCATAAGGCAATGGATTACTAGTTAGATCTGTTCTGTATATTATTCTTTCAATACCTTTATTATCTACCCAAGATAATTTAGTATAGTTAACATAATCCTGAGGCATAACCATATATAAGCCAGGAGGACACTCGATTTCCACAGACTTTTCTTGTGGCAAAGTATCAAAACTAAATTCTTGTATAGCTTGTTGAGCATGGAATGCAACATCTGTTCTTTTAACTTTTGTAATTATTTTTTCTTGACCAACATAAATAACCATAAAATTATTTATAATATCTGATATGCTTACAAATTGATAGCCACCATAGTTTTCGTCATTACTGTCCCAAACACCGTCTGGTCCTAAATAATATTCTTCCTGTGTTTTATTTATTAATGCCATCTATTATTGTTTTTCTTGTTGTGTAGTTTGTGCCTCTATGCTATTAGCTACTTGGTATATTTCTATTTGCTTAGTTGATAATCCTGCAAAAGCTAATATTTTAATAACTAGTTCAGTTTCTTCAGATTCGTGTAATTCAAAGTTAACAGCAGTAGTGGCATCATATAAAGCTTCTCCATATACCATTTGATATCCCCACGCTGCCTCTGACGGCACTTTTATATAATTACATGTTACACCAGTAGTTAACTCCCCAGCTGAGCCGTATACTTTATAGCCAGCATCGCTAGCCACAAAAACAGGTCTTGCGTTAGTAGGTTTTAAATACTCGGATTGATTAATCATTAAGTATTCATTGTAGTTTGTACGTTCCGCCTCAACAAGAGTCGTTGTATTTACTACAGTATTTGGTGTTGGATATAATGAAAGGGAGGATACTATGTTTGCATAAACAATAGTACCTAATCTATATAGATCAGCAGGCGCTGTCCAATAGTTTTGAGCACTATAAGTCATAGGCCCATTTTTTTCGAATATGTTAATCTTTTCATTAAGGATGTTAAGCATATCGGAAAACTCGGTATCATTACCAGGCACTCTTCCAAACTGATTAATATCATAAAAGTATTGTTCGAATATATCTAGTTGAGCTTGATTAGCAAATAGATTAAATTCCTGAGGAGTAACATACCCTCTTTGCTCTTTATTAAGTATTGCTAATACTCTTTGATATACAGTATCTACGCTTACAGCCATAATTTATTTTTTATTATTATAATAATAGGCCACCGTTTAGTAGCCTATTACTATAAGGTGACTATTAAAGTCTTTTTTCAATTGCTTTGTATATTTCCATACCCTCATCTGTTTTAAAGAATGCTGATAGAGCTGAATAAGGATGCTCATCAAATGGTACAGTCATTACTTTTCGACCATTTCCACCGTAAGTGAATGTTCTTTGGTCTTGTGATAAATTTAATATTCCTGCTTCAACAGCTTTAATACCAAAGTTTCTTAACTGAGTATTGTCGTCTGTTGCTAATTCAAGGAATAGTTGAGGATTTTTTCTAGCAAATATTAATACATCTCTTTTTAATTCAGACGATGACAATGTATTTACTTGTTCTCCAACTTCTACACGCAATATAGCTTCAGCATCTTCTAAGGATAATCCTTTAGCCATATTTAATGCTTGTAATTCAAACTCAATCCATTCCACTTCATTAGTGGCAACTTGTTGAGGTTTATATTCTTTATATATTAAACCCAAATCTGGGTGATATAATGATAGTAATTTTTGTAATGCAACGTCTTCTTTTCCCACTGATAACTTACCATTTCTAAAAATGATTCTCCCCATTATAACTTGACCTTTTTGTTCGTCAACAAATGGTGATCTTTGGTTAGTTGCGTATCTTAATTCTCTTTGATACCCTTTTTCTTCATCAAACCAAAGTAGTGATTTAACTCTTGAATGTGCTGTTGCTATAGAATACACTAAAGGTTCTTTACCTGTAGCTAATTCATATAATCTATCTTTAATTACCCAAGTATCTTTTTTTACTTCAGGTATTTTTACTTTTTGAGGTGCAACCTCAATAGCTTCTGCTTGTGCTTTTTTAGCCATGATATAATATAATATAAATGTTAATAAGAGTAATAATTACCCCCGTAAATTCAACGAGGGTAACCACTACTTGATAGTCAGCCTAAGCTTTTAATAATACGAAGTTGTTCGCTGCTTGAGTACACATTGTTCTTTCTGATAAGAAATGCACATTCATAACATCCGTGTCGCTTGTATAGTTTCCGCCAACTGAACCAGTCACCCAAGATTTTAATCTTCTGTCATCAGCTTCAGAAGCTCTGTATCTGATGTGTAAGAAAGGTCTTGAAATGTTTTGTCCTAATTGTTGGTCGTAAACTGTAGAAGTTCCAGCCGGTACAATAACACCTTTAATATCGTTAATTAATCCACGAGTTGTAGAATCATTTAAATATTTCCAGTCTGTTTTGTAGAAATCGTAAGCTCCTCTTCTGAATCCAGAGAATCCAAGGTTTAGTGCCATATCTTCAGAGTTGTCAAATACACCGTAAGATGTACCTCCAGCTCCGAAAGAATTTTGAGCAGCTAGCATGTCGTCAATACCTAGAGACGTAGCTCTATCTAAAAACATCATGTTCTCCTCAATAGCTCCCTGCTTGTCTAGCTCCTGTAAGATTTGATCAAATGCATCAATTCCTGTTCCTGCACCTACTGTTGCAAAATCAGTTCCTGACCATACTAATCCTCTTTCTTCTAGTGTAGAGAATAATCCTTGCATACCTGAAAGTGTAGCTCCTGCTGCATTCGTAAATGGAGTAGCTGCATTTTCTGCTTCAACCATACTCATTTCTAAGTAGTCTTCGAATCTAATTCTTGACTCATGCTCAGATTTTAAGTACCATAAGTATCCACCAGTTCCTATTTCAGTAGTAACTTCAACCCATCCAATTTGAGCAACGTCTGAACCGTTAACCTCATACTTGTCTCTTAAGATGATTGGTTTGTTACTGAAAGTTGTAAAAGATGCATCAACTGAATTACCAGCTAATGAAGATCCTTTTCCATATTCAGAACCAAATACGAATAAGCTTAAGTTACCGTTACCATTTGTTGCTCCTTGTAAAGCCACTGTAAGGTTTCTGTTTGCGTTATCGTATACTTCAATAGCGTAAGTCTGAACACCACCTGCTAAAGCCCCTACAGACTTAACAAATGCTTTGTTAGTTACATTACCTTTAGCAATAACGATAGTCATACCAGGTCCTAATAATGGAACTTTTCCGTCTGCTCCTGGAGAAGGTAAACCGATAGTTTGAGTACCAGCTGCTCCTGCAGGCGCGTTAGATACTCCCGTATCGTAAGCTATGTGTAATCTTCCTTGTTCTGACCAAACTACTTGATCTGATGCCATAGGCATCTCTGCTCCTACCATTCTTAAGAATCCAGTGATAGTACGGTTACCGTATCTCTCTACTTCTTTCTCGTAAACTTCAGGTAAAAATTGTTGAGTCCAGCTCATATCTGCTAAAGATAAATAGTTATCTCCAAACAGCCCCTTTACTGGTCTCGGTGTAAGGTGGTTTAAATTTGCCAACGTTGCTGGCGCTACATCAAATGCCATAATAAATTATTTTAAATGTTTAAAAGTTTTAATTCGTAATTTTGAATCGGCACTTCCTGAATCGACTGATCTAACTGTAAACCCGTTGGCAGTTTTAACTTCTTGATGAACGCCTCTCGCGCCCATCTGTACGTTTTTACTTTTTGCCATACTATCTTTCATAGCGTCGGCTTTGCCTTGCTCATAAAAGTGATTTGCAATTGAGTCCGCATTCATAGCTGTGAATAATCCTTTGTGATAACCTTTGGCATCTGACATTTCGTTTTTTTCATTCAAGAACTTCTTGACAAAATTGTTAATATCGCTTTGGTTTTCTTTAACGGAATTAGCGTCTTTAACTTTAAAACGGTATTTTTTGTCTCCAACTTGATAATCAAAACCTTTGAAATCATTACCGAAAACATTACTCGTTTTATTTAAAAACACTTCTGTTTGCTTCTCAGCTACTCGAGTTGCCTCTTCATTTTCTTTTGTATAGCGATTGAAAAAATCTACCGCTTTTTGTTGCTCAGGCGCTAATTTAGAACCCGATTTTATTTCTTTATAATATTTAGACTTTAAGCCGTCTAAATGGTTTTTAGCTTTAGCTAATTCTTCTCTTTGTGATATCTTCTTACGTCTTATTTCTCTTTCATCATCAACTTCTTCGTCATAAGAAAATTTATCTTCCATAAGAAAATCAATGTCTTCTTTATCTAAATGAGGTCTAGTGTTTTCATAATACTCTCTTAGTAATTGATTCTCATTTAAAGAGCTATAGTCTTGATTAAGCTTTACATAATCCTCTAAACTTCCTCCGGTTTCTTGCATAAACTCTACAACTTTCTGTATGTTTTCTGGCAAAGGTTCCGCGGTGTCTTGTGATTGCTGAACAGCTTGTTCTATTTCTTCTTTTAACTCTTCTGTTTTTTCTTCAACCTCTTCGTCTGTTATTTCTTCAAGAACGGATTCTTCAGCTTGAACGGGCTCTGGTTGTTGTGGTACTTCTTTTTCCACTTCTTGTACAGGTTCGGCTTGTTGATCTGAAGCCACGTCTGTTGTTTCTTGCTCTGTATTGGCATCTTCTTGTGGTTTATTAAGTTGAGTTAAATCTAATTTAATACCGCCACTGTCTTCATCGATTGAAACCGGAGAATCCATTTTTGGTTGGGGTTCAGCTTTAACTTCCTCAGGAGCTTCTTTAACTTGTTCAGCTACTGGTTCTTTTTTTTCAGGGGCTTTAATCTTAAAGCTACCTTCTGTTTTAATTTCTGACATGATAAAATATTATATAATTGTTATTATTATTATTACCTAGGATCAAAAGCACCTAAGCCAAATCCACCACCCATTGTGTCATTTCCTCCTGATTCGAAGTTAGTTGGTGGTGTATCGTTTTTTCTTTGTGCAATCATTTCACTTTGCTGTGTACCTTGTATTCTTGTACGTTGATCTTTTCGATCTTCTATTTCTTTTTCTTTGTCTTTAGCGTTCTGCACTTCCATACCTTTAAGTTGCATGTTATATTGAAACTCCAAAGCCATTAATTCTTTTTTAGCACCAACTTCAACACCTATTCTTTGCTCTTCAATTTGGCCCTTTAATTGCTCTAATTGAGATTTAGTTTGAAATAATGCTTGATCTTTTTGTATTTCAGCCTGCGCTGCTACTTGTTGGGCTTGTGCGTTTGCTTGAGCTTGGGCCTGTATATTTGCTTGCTGTTCTTGCTGTAATCTTTCTTGACGTTTCTTTTGCCTAACTTTCAATAATTGATTAGCCAGTTTTATATTCTTAACCTCTCTTATATCTATGGCATCAGATAAATCAATTAACCCAGCTGATAATGCTTGTTGTACATTGTTTTCTAAAAGCTGTTGCTCTTCTTCATCAGGTGTTAATTCTAAGAATATACCAAAATCGTGTAAGTGCAAATCTTTTAATTCATCTAAAGTAGCTACATTAAACCCACCTATTTTTTGAATGAATGATTCTTTTGCTGGATGGTATTCAAGTATATCAGATATTCTTAAAGATAAACATTCCGCTGTTTCTCTTGTTAAATATAAACCTGCATCAAGTATATGTCTTGTCGCCGTGTTACTATTAGCTGCTGCTAATTTTTGAACACCCACTAAAGCTCTTGAATCTGGTGTACTGCCATCTCTTGCTTCATTTAATCCGGTTACATCTCTTATCATTTGTAAATAATAATTGTAAGTAGATATAAGCGTTTGCAGCTTTTGGCCTCCGCTTCCGGTTTGAACTTCTTGTATTGGCACTTTGCCAGGGTTCATATCGCCCTCTTGTGTAAATGATCTACCTATTATAGATCCTGTTTGGAAAAACATATTAAGTGCTTCCTGGGGATTATAATTTGTGCCATTACCTAAATCAACTTCATTTATACCATCAGCATCTAAATAAACACCGTCTGGTATCATTCTTTGTAATACTTGTTGTAATTTTAAATGTGTTAATTGTATCATATCAGCAAAAGCAGTACAACGACTTACTATTGATTCTATTCTACCTTGATACATTCTAGGAGCTGTTATAGCGTAATTCATTTTAACTTTTGAACTATCACTTTTTGGTCGCATCATATTCTTAGCCATCTCCCATTTAAGTAATATATCAGTTCCCAATACCATTACACCTTCATATAAGACTTCAAGTGACCTGGACATTTTACCAAATTGCTCCTCGTACATTTCAATAGGTGGATTGAATTGATCATCTCTTACTATTATTTTTGATGCACCTGTTGCAGTCTCTTTTACTTTATAAACTTCATTCATGTAAGTTTTATAATTAAAGTAAAGTATCTGAACTATGTTTTGATCTCTATTATTATTGTTTGTATTACTTATGTTATTATTCCAAACTCCATAATTTTGTGATCCCTGCGATTGTATCTGGTCCATCTGCTCTTCAGACAGGTCCGGAAACTGCTTTTTAAGCTCGTTTAAGGGCACGAATTTAACTTCACCTGCATAATATATGTCTTGAAAATATGGGTCTTCTGTGTAAGAATAAATTAAATAAGCTGGATCAACATATTCTACTGTTACACCTTCAGCTTCTGTAAAATTATTTTTAACTGCACCAATACCAAGTGTTGTTATATCGTAATAATATCTTTTCTTTGTTAAGTCATATCTATTTTCATCAAACATAACATTCAAAGCCTCTTCTTCTGCTATTTCAATTCCCTGCTTATAGCTTAATTGCATATGCAAATCTAACTCCTCTTCAGAATCTGGTAATTTATCTGGATTGTTTTCAAATAAGTTTATACCAAAATTTTCCTGTGCAAATACGTTCAACTCTTCTGTTTGTAAATCTCTTATAATAGATTCCATATACCTAGTTCTTTTACTAACTCCGTATGGATCTTGAGAATAAGCCGTAAGATCAAATGATCTATCTGATATACCGTTTACAACAATATCAACAAATTTTGACAATATTGGTACTGGTTTCCAATCTAAATTAAGATAAGATAAATCGCCATTAATAGACATTTCATCTTTGTATTTTTGTATAGGCTGTTCACCTCTTGCATATAGCCTTAAGCTATGGAATGTGTTTTGATTGCTTCTGAATCTAGTTACACCAGAGTTGTTCGAGAACCACTCATTTTGAATTGCTCTTCCAACTTGGAGTCCGTAGTCTCGCGACATCTTCTCAGAGTCACTTGCAACTTGACTTGGGAAAAAACTATTTACTACTCCTGCCATATTACTATTTTATTATTTTTGATGTTGATCCTTCGATTTGATATTTAGCAAATCTTATATTAATTGGTGCTCTTTCCATTCTGATATTTGGTCTATATAAATCTTTATGACAAGCCATAATAGCAAGTCCTGAGCTAATAGCGGCATCAAATTTTGTTCTGTTATTTATATCGAATTTGGCCCAGTCTTGTAATGTTTCATTAAAATACATTGTTCCATATTCGTTTTGATCGTTCAAACCTACGTGCTTATCTATATACATTTCAATAGCAGCAGCATGAGCTTGCTTAATGTCTTCGCTTGAATTAGGTATTCCACCTATTTCTCTTTCAGTTACAGATAGCTTGTTCCACAGTTTATCAGGACGATTCATTGAGTAACCTCTATAACCTCTTCTTTTAAAATAATATAAAAGCCTTGGTTTGTTATTTTCACAAAGAAGCGGCATACCATAAAATACACAAGCCATCAATACGTCTTCAAAAAATATTTCAGCTGTTTGAGGCCTTGCCACATATTCTAAAAAAAATGTGCTTGGTGGAGCATCTTCCATGCTAAACTTAGTTAAGCCGTGTAAGGCACCTTTAGATCCTCTACCATCAGTTGTTCCTGATATATCATAGCTATCACAACCAAAAGCACCCATATGCTCATTACCAGGCCATTTAATACCATTCTTTGATATCTGCCTATTTTGTATATCGTAGTTAGGTATCCAGCTTATTAAAAATCTTCCATTTGGATTTGGTGAAAAAATTACTTTTGAATCTTTAATACCATTTTCCCATTGGAAACTTCCTTTTGTTAAAACATTACTGTTACCCAAGTCTTCGTTATAATCTATTTGCTCGTATATTTTAGCTAAGTTAAATATACTGTTTTTAGTTTCATCTCTGAACGCATGCTCTTCTGTTCTTGGAAACTGTCTATAAAATTCGTTTAAAGCATCTTGATCACCCTTTAAACCTTCAACTTCATTGTTCCAATGCTCTATTACGCCTTGATCTATTTCGTCCCCATGAGGCCCGACAGTTTTGTCTTTTGGTGTGTTGAATACAGGTAACCCATAAGAATCAATGAATCCCTCGTAGTTCCATTCCATAGGTATGAACAAACTATATAATCCCGAGCGAGTCTGTCCATTGGCGTTTCTTTTTGTAACATCTGAACTATTATATAATTTTTTAAAATTGTCCCCCCCTTTATCTAAAGCATTTGATGTTGATCCCATCATACACTTACCGATAATTCTAGATCCTAACCTTAATGTTGTTTTAGTAACCCTCCAATTGTTGAGGATATTATTTGGTCTTTCCCATTTACCGCTCTCATCGTGGACGAGTAGCTTAAGTTTTTCTCCGTCATAAGCATTGTCTCCTGTATTCTTCCAATCGATGGTTGTGTCCAGGCCAGCAAGTATTTCTCTGGATTCGTTGTTATCAAGTTTTCTTCTTGTAAATTTAGATGCGGGTACACGATAGGCAAGTTCAGTTTTTGGTCTGTCCATACCATCTTGTATTGGTTTAAAGAAAAACGGAAAGTTAACACTGATGGGCACAACCTTGTCGGTAAACATTTTTTTTGCATCAGAACCAGACTTGGATAATATACCGAATCTTGAGTCACTTGATATCGTAGCCATGTTAACCGTTTCCCCTGAGGCCATAAATGAGAACCCGCTACGTCTGTTTTTAAGGTAGGCCATACCGTAGCATCTTCTATCTGCTTTGCAAGCTTCCCAGAATATATAGAATAATCTGTTTGACTCTCTAAAATCTGGCTGCCCAACATCAATCTTGGACCACTGCAAGTACATAAAGTGAGTACCAGTAATGTAAGTATCCACACCCTTATTATTGAACCAGTGACCGTATTCTCTTTTATTGAAATTTTCATCTATATATTTCCCCCAAGTTTTTTTAAATCCTTCAGGATAATCCCTCCAATCAAAAATACTTTTAATACCTTTTAATTGTTTAGGATATTCTTCAGGTGTCCATTTATCTGTAGCTTTACTAATTTTGCCAGGTGACTTGGGTAATGCTATTTTAAGATTTTGTATCTTATATACTTCACCTATTTGTCCTGTTTTACTTATAACAACTACATCGTGTTCTTTATTATAACCGTATTCCCATTTTTTGCCTTTATTTAATCTAGATAAAGTAGTGCGCTTTATAGGTTCTATAATTTCGTATAAAGTTTGCTTATACATTACTTAGATCTTTTTTCAGCAAACCCACCGAATGAAGTTGTTTCAACTTCTTTTTTAGGCTTATTATCTAATATTCTTTCTTCTTCCTCAATGCGGTTAAGTATTTCGAAAGCATCAAAAATTGCAAGCTTTTTAGTAGCTGCAGCATTTTTTAATCTATCAGCGGATATATCATCATCTGAATCAACAATATCTTCTTTAGCTACTTTAATAAGTTCCTCAACTGCTCTGTGCCCAGCCTGGATTATACTCTTCTTCGTTTCCTTGATGTTCATATTTGATTGTAATTGAATTGACGGGTACTCGGTATAACCTCTGCCCTTCTATTATAAATTCATATTCTGAATTCGGCCTAAACCCTATCAATTGCTCTTTTTCAAATTCACCATTCGAGTATTTTACAATACCAACTAATGGCCTTTCATCATTTACAGAAAACATTTTTGTTTCTTTTATAGGCATAACAAATACAAAGCCGTCTAAAGCTTTCCATTCGTTATTTCTTTTATAAGCATACACTTGATCTGGTTGAACTAAATATACATTTTCACTTAAATAGTTTTTACTATCTTTCTCTTTACCTCTAACATCTCTAAATCTTCTAAATACATTGTGATGTACAATAATATCATCGCCTTCTTTTAATTCCTTATATACTGTTACTAGTGGTAAACTTAATACAGTTCCTATTCTATTCACGTATTCGTGATTTTGTAATTCTGTATTTAATAATAGCTCTTGTCCTTCTACTTCTTTTTTTCCAGTTGACCTACTGCCCTTCGGTTCAACTAGGTAATTGAATACACTGTGCATTTACCATGAAAGATCATATTCCACGGATATAGACATGTTTTTGTTAAAATCTTTCCAGGGCATTAACATATCTTTTTTTGTAATGTAGATAGAGTACTTTTCTTCTTCCTCTACAATATGGGCTATAGTATGACCGCCATACACTTCCTGTCCAACAGCATAGTGCATAGCGTCATTCTTATAGTCTTTTCCAACACTGATTTTTCTAATTACTTGCTGGGACATCTTGTTCACTAATTTCCCCCGTAGTTAAATCAATATTTACTGGTCCGTGCTCTTTTTCTAAGTCGGCTTGCAGTTTTTGTAATTCACCAACTACTTCTTGTAATTGAGATATCAATCCAGCTTTATGCCCTTCAATACCACCAATCTGCATTTGTATTTGGTTTTGTTTATTTACTGTTTCTTGCAATGATTTTAATTGCTCTTCAGAAATTGACTTTACTTCTTTGTGATCTACGTCTACTGTTTTTAATTTACTCATAATGATTTAATTTAATTGTTTGGTTTTTGTTTATAAGGAAATGCTTTATTTAACATTTCTTTTCTATTTGCGCACCCGCAATCGCCAGGTAGTTTATCTACTAGCTTCTTTATTCCGGTTGCTTTGGTTATTTTTTCTATGGTATCCCCTAATCCTTTTGATTTCATTTAGCAATTCCATTTACGTCTTGCTGCTTTACCTCTTTCGCCAGTCCAACCTCTGGATCTTGCGCAGAATGATTTACGTCTTTTAGCCGCTTTGCTATCCGGATCTAGTTTTGATGGAGGAGTTGTTACTGCGGTTTTTAAATTACCACCAGTTTTTTTATTGTAATTAGCAACACCTTTAGCTGTCATTCCGCCTCCAGCATCTTTACCAGTACCTCCGCCTTTTTTTACTTCAGCGTAGTTACCAGATTTTTTATTACGCTTAGGTGCGTATGATTTTGATTTTGCCTTTTTAAGAGGACTTGCGTATCTCTCAGTCGTCATTAAAGCTGGAGAACAAGGTTTCATTTTAAATGCCATTATTTAAAGTAGTTTTTCTTCATTGGTGACTTTGATTTAAAAAAGTTTGGAGAACTTTTTTTGCCGGTTCCTTTAACCCCTCCGGCCTCAATAACAGTTTTTTGGCCTTCGTAAGTTTTAGATGCATCATACAATTCCATATCTCTAGAGGCGCTATCAAATGTTCCAGTTTTTAATGGATCCTTACTCATTTCAACTTGTCTAGTTCGAGCTGTCATGTTTTTATTAAAAGCATCTAACTCTGCGTAATTTTCTTCTACTTTAGCTTTTTTCCTAGCATTTCTAACTGCTTCCCTGCGCTTTTTACCTTTAAGCTTTTCTGTTTTTTGAAAATTACCATCTTTGTCTATTCTACCACCACCACTAGCCGCTAGTTTAGCCGCTTTTATTTTAGCCTGACGGACATCCTTACCAGATTTTTTAATTGACCTACTCTGTTGCCTAACTCTCCAAGGCGACATTGCATCCATTTTATCTCTTGTTTGGGTTGCGGTAAATTTTTCTTTTTCATCACCTGGTATTACTTCATCTGGTTCACTTTGCCCAGTGTCTACCTGATCTCTTGGCACATTAGGATTATCCTTAGCCCATTGTTTCATTTCATCCGTAACTATAATTCCTTCTGCTTCTAAATCTGCAAATGTTTTATTTCTAGTTATTTTTTTCCCTTTAACAATTTTATCCCCGGTTGACTCTGATTCTAATACACCTACTTTCTGCTTTATTGGCGACTCAGTTTTTTTTTTCATTGAGTAACCTCTTAGCTTACTTGGCGATGGAATGTCTCTAGTTTGATTATCCCCATGCACACCAGCTGGGCCTACATTTAATAAAGGTTCTTTTACGCCTTTCTTTTGATTAAATAAACCAGATTCCACTCTTGCGGTAATTGGTATGTTCTTTTTTCCTTTTGTTCCCATTATAGTTAGTTATTTTTGTTGTCAGTTAAATCAGCCGCTTTAGGTTCTGGTTTTAAATTTTTAAAAGCTTTGCCAACTTCAGCACCTGCATCAACAAACTTTTTACCAGTAACAGCTGCTCCTGCTACTAAAGTTTCATTTATTTTGAAAGGTGATGATTTTGATTTTTGTGTTATTGGATTCATTTTAGTAGGACTAGCTAAATCGCCACCGTATCCATCTTGAAAATAAGCTTCTCCGCCGTAAAAGTTTTTCTTTTTGCCAGGTGATGAAAGTCTTTCTTGAAAAGATGCTTTAGCTTGCTTCAAAGAAACTTCTTCTCCTCCGACACCTTGTCTTGGTCCTGGATCAGATTTTTCTTGAAAACCACTCGCGTTTTGTTTAGACTCTATTTTATTAAGCCTACTTGCTTGTCCTCTATATGTAATTGCCATAATTATGATTGTTTATATGCTTCGTCCTCCCATTCAAAATCAGGATGCCCCTCGTTCATTTCAGACCGTTTGTATACTTTCATAGGAGATTTAGTGTCTCTTTTCCAAGTTACAGAATCTTCTGTGTATTGTAATCTACCGGTAGCTAGTTGATCTAAATGAACTTTTTCGTGAGCAACAGCTTTTTCTATCTTTTTATCAGATAATTTTGAACTAACAAAAATAGTTCCATCTCTATTAGCTTCAGCTTCAACCCCTTCTTCCAAATCATCTTTTAAAATGACAGGAGTACCAAACTGGGATGTTTTTTCATGTATCCCAAATACTTCTGAATGAGGTTTTAACTTAAATGCCATTATCCTTTATATCCAGATTTAGAAGCTGCTTGTGCATTTTCCGCGTAATGCTTTCTTGCTTTAGCACTTAATTTTTGGTTTGAAGCTTCTTTAATATCATACTTCATTCCTTTATTCATTTTAGCTGGCGATTTACCTTGTTTAGCAGCAATTGCATCTACTATTTGTTTTGGTAAATTCTTTTTTTGCTTAGCTGTTTGCTTAGCAGGTGATTCGTAATCTCTTTTTGATTTGCTTTCGTCACCTTTTTTACCGCCATACATTTTTGCAGGTGATTCGTAATCTAATTTACTTTTAGATTCATCTCCTTTTTTACCGCCATACATTTTAGCAGGTGATGCAGCTCCACCTTTTCTTGCTCCAATTTTGTTTGGACCAATACCTTTAAATCCTGAATATCCCATTTTTAATTATTTATTTGTTAGTTTTTTTTGTTTCTACTTTTTTAGGCATATAACATTTCTTTTTTCTATATTTTCCACCTGCTTTTTTACAAGCTACCCTTTCTTTACTTGATAAAGTTATATTACCTAATTTCTTACCAATATCTTTAACTTTCGACACTACCTTGTCTTTTACTTCATCTGCTTTTTCTGCTACAACTTTAGGCAAATCTTTAACTTTAACTTGCTTAGCTGGTGAAGATGGAGATGATGATACCACAGGCTTTATTGCTTGAGGTGTTTGATGTCCTATTGATTTTAACAACGGAGATTTGGGGTTCATTTTAAATGCCATAATTATCTTTCTTTATCTTTTATCATATCGTCAATAGCTTTATTGTAAACTTTGTCCGTATATGTTTTGTTTTTATAAAACTTACTTCTTGAAGATGTTGGTAAATCTTCTTCTGCTAATAGTATTCTGTATATCCTATTAATTAAATTTTTACATTTAAAAGATGTTGTATATACAGTGAACTTTTTTGTTGTTCTGTTTCTTTGACTCCATACATCGATCCAACCTCCAGTTCTTAATCTTTCCCATCTAGCTTTATCCCAAGAGTATGTGTACACACCTTCTATAAAATCATTACGTGTAAAATGCTTTTTACAATCTAAATAAAATAGCAATTCAAGATCTGCATCTTTTATGTCATAAGTTTTACAAGCCCATTTTCTAACAAGCCTGTAATACTTAAACAAATTCATTTCTCGCAGATCTTTTGAAGTTAATCTCATTCTACTAAAACAACATCATTGATGGTAATAACGTGGTACATCTTATCACCCCATTCAATACCATGACCTGCATGTTTATCGTATCTTATAATGCTATCTTTTTTTATATAATCTACTTTATCACCAGAACTTATAACTTTTGCCTTTAAGTACCTAATGTCTTTATTTTGACTTTCAGTTAATTCAAGACCACCTACTGTCTTCGGCGCTTCTTTTATTTTATCAATAACGATGTAATAATTAATTGCTTTCAAGAGTTCTTACGTTTGAGATTATACAATCAGCCGATACAATAGTTGTCGCTACACTTATCGCATTCTTTAAAGCCGCTTTAGTTACTAATACTGGATCTATAATTCCACTATCAATCATATTCTTATAACACCCACAAGTAGCATCAATACCAACGCCCGCCCAGTCTCTATCATTTATGTCTTTATTACTTTCAACATACTCTTTAGGATTTAAAGCATCATCAAAACCAGCATTCTTTAATATAGTATGGTAAGGTGCTGTTATAGCGCTTAATAATATATCATAGCCTTCGTTTTGTTTTACTATGGTTTGCGAAGCGTTAAGTAAAGCAACACCACCACCTGGCACAATGCCTTCTGCTAATGCAGCTTTAGTCGCATGCAAAGCATCATCAACTCTATCTTTCTTTTCTTTAAGCTCAACTTCTGAATCTGCGCCAATATAGATTACTCCAACCTTTCCAGTTAGCATTGATAATCTTTCTTGTAGCTTCTTTTTAATCCAGCCGTTTTTTTCTTTTTCTATTTTTCTCTCTACGTCTTTAATTCTTTCAGCTACAGGTTCTGTAACTTCATTAATTTGCAGTGTAGTGTTTTTATCGTCTGTAACGGACTTAACAACCTCGCCTAATACATTTACATCTATTAAGTCTAAATCATCGCCTAACTCCTCATTAACAGACGTGGCACCCGTTAGAATAGCTAAATCTTCTATAGCATCTTCTTTAGTTGGCCCAAATCCAGGTAAATCTACAATATTTACTTTTATATTGCCTTTAACTTTATTAGCGAGCAATGTAGCATACGGTTGTTGATCTACTGGGGCAACAATCAATAAAGAACGTTTGTTTTTTATAACGTGTTCCAATATGCCTTGTATTCTTCTTACATTAGGTATTGCTGAGCTTACTATTAACACATAAGGATTTTCTAATACTGCTGTGCCTTTTTCTTTATCTGTTATTAAGTGTGGTGATTTAATACCTGAATTAAATTGTGTACCCTCAACAAACTCAACATAAGTTTCATTTGTAGGGGAGTCTTCCATTAATACAACTCCGTTTCTTCCAACTTTTTCATAAGCTTCTCCAATCTTGTCTCCAAGCTCTTGGTCATTGTTACAACTAATATATGCAACTTGACTAAGCATTTCACCTTTAACCTCAGTGGAGGTAGTATCAAGATAGTCCATAATCTCTTTAGCACATCCTGCAACTCCTTCTTTAATATATCTAATTGATTCTTCGCCATTGTATTCGTTTAGTTTATTTAATAGTGATTGAGCAAGGACGATAGCCGTAGTGGTACCGTCACCTGCTTCTTTCACTGTATTGCTAGCAGCTTCTTTTATTAAAGTAGCTCCTATATTTTCGACCGGGTCCATTAAGACTACGCTTTCCGCAACGGTTACACCATCTTTTGTGATTACCGGCCTGCCCATAGCGTCTTCGTATATAACGCATTTTCCAGAAGCACCTAATGTAGACTTCACTGCGTCGGATAATTTAGAAACACCGGACATAATTTTATTTCGTGCATCATCGCCGAAATTCAGATCTTTAACAATCTGACTAGGTAAATTGAATTCCATTTGATTAAATTTTAGTTAAGTATAATATATTATTTAAATGTTTTTACCACTTTCGGTCCAGATATATAATCTAGTTTTCTTTGGTAATGATCGACAGACCCATCAATAGCGCTTTCAGCACCGTCAAGAGTTTCTCGCCTGGTTACATCTATCCACTTTTCACAGCAAGTGTCTTTCTCTGGATCACAAGCACAATTTATGTCTTTGATTTCTGTTTGAAAAAATCCGTTTGGTAATTGTGTGATTCTCCAGTTTTTCTTCTCTGCTGCATGCTTCCAAGATTCGATGGTTTTTTCTGTTGGTTGTGGCTGACTACTCCACGTACTAGTCTGGTAAAATAGTGTCATTGGTTTTGGTTTTAATTGACATTGGTTTCATACCTCTCTGGTATGGGTTTATTATTACGTATTATTCTTCGTCGTTAACTTCTTCTTCCTCGTCTACAGGTGGTACTGGGGGAGTAGGATTTTGCCATGTAAAATATAAGTCTTCGTTCACTGGGGTGATTTGAGATTCTATGCTTGCAGCTATGCTAGCTTGCATTGCAGATACATCTAAAGAATCTACTAGCCATCCGATAACTACGTTTTCAAAAGCCTCTGTATTTTCGTAAGGCACAAAAGGATCTCCGGCTGTGTAAGTATAGCTTTGTGTTCCAATATTAGTTGATGAGTAAGTTTTTCCTCCAGATTCTTCAGAACCTGTATACCTGTAATGTACTGTGTATATTACATTATCTTCACCTTCTGCTTGAATGTGAGCATTCATTTGTGGGATATCCCATTTGTAAGTAATTGCCATTTTTTAATTTTAAAGATTTATTTATTTATTTATTTAACATATGCTAATACTTGTGACTACACCATTTAAATTAGCGAATGTATAATAAGAAAGAGATATTCTTATATATCTATTTGTCTGAACTGTTGTACCAGTAGAATTAGTATATACCGTGTCACCTACAACAGGTAGTGATCCGCTTCCATTATGCCAATAACTTGTGGCTATTGTCTGTGTACATATAAACTTAATACCCATTTGTCCGGCGGAACCAGAAAATTGAGTTACAGTACTACAGTCTTTATCATAACCGTACCAGTCTGAAAATTTATATGGATAAGCTATAGGCATAATTTATACTTTTATGGGCAGCTACAGCTAGTTGCTGTTACTGCTCCTGTTGTTGTGTTTGTTGATATTGCAGGACAATTACAAGGGCCTCCAAACCAAGTTGTTCCTGATGGTCCCTGAATAAATCCACCACCACCCGTATAAATAGCTCCGCTTACACTGCTATATATAATAGTTCCTGTTGTTACCGCTGATAGAGCAACTGTTGTGTATAGTGTCGTTACGTTACCTCCACCGCTATAAATAGTAAAAGAGTTATATGTACCTCTATCTGCTGGATTTGGTGTGCAACTAGTGTTTACTGTTGGATAACTAACCGTTGACCCATGCGAGTTACCACCATTTACCATGTCATACAAAGATATAGTACCCATGCTTTGACTACCATTGTAATCACCGTGTTTTGCTTCTCTTGCCATCTTAAGCATCGATAACTGACCGCTAGTTGGTATTGCCATTACTTATTACAATTACAGTTATTTAACTTTAATTCCTCTATTTCAGCTTTTAATTCTTTTATAGCTTCTAATAATATAGGTGTTATACCTTGATATCTTAAAGATAAATTACCTTTACCATTATCTCTAACGAGTTCTGGTAACACTTCTTGAACATCTTGAGCTATAAAACCTATATCTTCTTTTATTTCTAATATACTTTCACTGTCTTTCCAATCAAAAGTAACCCCTTGAAGTTGCATTGCTTTATCTAAAGCACTTTCAATTGGTTTAATGTTTTCTTTATATTTTTTATCAGAAGGAGATCCATATGCTATCACATCTCCTTTTACTGTTAAATCTCCACCGCCTGTGGTACTCGTGTCTAAATCCATGTAAGCAGTTTCAGCTGTACCCGATGCATCATTACTCCATCTAAAGTTGTAACCGTTTCCAGCCGTTACTTTAAATTGACCAGATTTACTACTTGTTGCATTTGGCTTTAAGTGTAGAACAGCATTTCCAGCTGTACTAGATTCAATTACAACGTGAGGATTAATAGCACTAAACTTAGCAATTTGGCCACTTATACTTCCTTTTCTAACTTCAAGTAAAGCAGAAGGGTTATTAATTCCAATACCAACATTACCACCAGATTTTATACGCATGTACTCTGCAACACCAGCAGTGCTTTTTCCAACAAATGCTAGATCACTAGCATCACTACCTGATCTTATAGCTACTATTCTACTTACGGAATTATTATTAGTACCTACGGTAAAAAGCAGTTGTGAAAAATTGTTAGTATTACCGGATGTATTTGTATTATTTATTGTAGTACCTACAGAAGCTTGACCACCTGTATCAGTAGAACTATAAACTGTGGCTTGACTTCCTAGAACATGAAGCTTATTCGTAGGATTAGTCGTGCCGATCCCCACGTTGCCTTTTTGAGAACCTCCACCAATAGTCATAACTATACTACTTGCAGAAGTATTTGATCCTGTAATAAAGTTTATATTACCCGCGCTGATACCACCTACACCTCTATTGATTATATTAGTATCTTGATATGTTCCAAAACTTCCATTTCCTCCACTTGTGACTTGTTCTATTTGTGTAACAGCAGCAGAATTAGTACCGGCAGATATTTTAAACAAAGCACTACCATAATTATTAACAGGATTGTAGTCTAAATGTAGCATTTGCTTAATAGTACCAGTATTTTCTGCAAACTCTATTTCTAACGGAGAATCAGGCCCAGTCGTCCCGATCCCGACGTTTCCAGAACTTTTTATACGCATTTTTTCTGAACTACCAGTTTCAAACTTTATATCAGTTGAGCCATTAGATGCATTTATATTAAAGTCGCTTGTTCCATAATGAATTAAATCAGTTAGTACATATGCGCTTGCTCTAGCTATTATATTTCCATTAACATCTAATTTGAAACCACTTTGTGCAGTTCCTCCAATTCCTACGTTTCCAGAACTGTCAATACGCATACGCTCCATATTATTTGAAGTGCCCGCTACGTTAAAAGTCATCGCATTGCTTCCACCACTAGTAGATGTTACTATATAATTTATAGAACCTTTAATTCCTGCGCCTTGACCCGAACCATCTTCTCCAAAGAAATTTACACCACCAATTCTATCTCCAACAGTCCAACTTGAATCATTTTTTGAACATTTTAAAGTTATTATAGAAGTATTCGCTAAAGGGCTTTTTAAACTTAAAAGCGTGCCAGGCGCGTCTTCGCCTATTCCTACGTTGCCACCGGTAGGATTTAATAATAAATTTCTTAAAGTTGCACCCTCTGCAGCTTGAATCCAACCATAACTATTTTCTACAACACCTAAAAGTAATTTAGATCCTCCAGTCGTGTTAGTCACAGAAATTATTTCATTTCCATCTGCAGGCGTAGCGCTAGCACCCTTAACCTCTAATTTTGCTTGAGGATCAGTAACCCCGATCCCAACATTGCCAGGCTGTGTAAGTATCATGGTCGTTTCGTTGACAGACGTTGAGCTTCTAGTACTTCTTAAAAAAGCTAAATCAGAACCAAAAGGCTCGTTTGATGCGGTAGCAGGTGCCGTAACCATAGCTATATCCCACTTGTATATATCTTCGTTATTAACTCCTGTTTGACTAGTCTTAAAAGTTAATGCAGATCTTTTAGTACCTATAGCTTGAGAGCTAACAGCGTTCCAACCCACTGTTATATCATAATTACTACCATCATCTAATCCACCAACTTGTAAAGCTGTGCCCGGACTAGTCGTTCCAATACCTACGTTACCTCCAGAAGTAATACGCATATATTCAGTCGCGGCATCATTACCCGAGAATAGAATAGCTGCGTTTGCTGTTGAATGTTGAGAATCTATTCTTAAATAATTACCACTAGAATCCCATTTTATAGTACCGCTTGAATTATGCCAATCACCTATTAAAACGCTTGGATCAGCACCTTGACCTCCTTGTAATAAAACTCCATAGTATTCAGTAGTAGCGTTGTTAACTGCTAGTTGACCTACAACGTGGAGTTTTCTTAAAGGATTTGTAGCACCAATCCCGACATTGCCGTTATGTAAAACAGTAACAGCAACTCCTCCAGCTGTACTTGTTCCATTGTCGTTAAGAGGTTTTATTGTATACTTAGTATCGTCTACACTTGTAGCAAAAACCCTTTGATTAGCGGTTGCTCCATTATCAGATAATACAATTCCCGCAAAAGAATCTCCTTCAATTATCATTTGTCCTCTATCGGTTCCACCGTCTACATGTAGCCTTGTAGTTCCATAAGATGCACCGTGTAAAGTTCCCGGATTAGTTGTTCCGATTCCTAAGTTGCCGGATGAATTTAACACCATCTTAATAACATCAGAAACTCCAAATTGAATACCTCCTTCACCTCTAAGCCCTAAATTATCAACTGTTCCTCCTGTTAGCATATTTGGAGCATCACCAACAAATCCAATAAACCCATCAGAAGTATCTTGAAATGTAATATATGCTCTTGTTTCTCCTTTTATGTGTAATAATGATTCAGGCGAAGTCGTTCCGATTCCTACTCTTTGATCAGAATCTATACTTACTGCTTCTGTTCCATTTGAAACCAAGGATAATCTACCTGTATTAGCAGTATAAGTGTAGTTTGATAAATCGTGAAATCCATAACCTCTAGTATTTGTGTGCCCTGCTAGTACTTTACCATCTTGAACTACAAGCTTTTCAGTAGGATTAGTCGTTCCTATACCGACGTTGCCTGAACTATTAATACGCATTTTTTCTGAACCTTGAATTAAGAATCTATGGTAACCATTTGTATTGTAACCCATATAACCCCAAAATCCTCCACCAAATATTTCATAATTAGCATTAGCAG
>UEXM01000591.1_pt1 | contig 37006 bp, 16 predicted proteins | sample 1796661 | NCBI WGS metagenome assembly UEXM01 (sample SAMEA4772469, study PRJEB27181) | metagenome
CATATTTTTTTCTCAAATGCTTCAATTGTGCCTAAATTGTCAGATCCTGCACGCCAATCGTTTAGCAATGTTTGTATAGTCTCATATGTTCTATACTCAGGAACCCTAGTGTTATAGAAATTGTCATCAGTTAACTTATGATTAATCTCTTTGATTAAAAGAGATTTTTCTTTATTAAGTTTTGTAGCATTGTGATCAGAAGCAGCAGATTGTGCCTTTTCTATGATTCGACTTGCAATAGTATCGGATGATACTGTAGTCTTAACAAGAGAATTGAATAGCCGAAACTCTTTATAGAGCTCAGTGCCTTTCCGGAAATGCTCTTTAAGGATTGTTAAAGCAACGTCGGCCTGTTCCTTATCACCCTCTACAAGACATTCTGATACTTTTCTGCACAGTTGCTCGTATATGATTCCAACATTTCTTTTCTTATTGTGATTCTTACTCGTCATCTTTGCCCTCTTCAATCAAGTCAATTTCATACTCTTGATCTTCACTTACGTCTTCACTAAGTATGGCGCGCCGAGTGATTCCTATCGTACTCGACATATTCGATAAAGTTCTATTCATTTGTTTTGTCATAATAGTTCTTTGAGTTATCTTATCATCAATGAACTTGTCCATAAATTCATTTCTAGGCAAAGATGCCTCTTTAAATGGATTTTTAATAAAATCGTCATCAAAAGGTTTGCTGAGAGAGTCTTGTTTTCTACCAGCTTTTCCAACGCCTGTCATTGTCTTAAAGTCAGGCATGTGTGTAGCTGACGGACCTGCGGTGACTTTTCTCTTTTTTTGCATAGGTTCATTAAATATATTCTTAATTCTATTATGTGCCTTGACAGGTGCATCGTCGTCATTAATAGATAATCGTGAGAGAATGTCTTCATCATCATCAGAATCATCTTCAGTGTCCTTGCTCTTCTTGCCTGGCGTACCTATGAGAAGAGGTCCTTCTGGCTGGTCTGCACTAAACAGATCATCCCCTCCGCCTTCGTCCTCACCACCTTCGTCACCACCGCCTTCTTCATCCCCTCCGCCAGTATCAGGACCTGCCTCAACCTTTGCATCTTCGGCTGTGTCCGCAATTCTCTCTTTAATCATTCCTGAGATTTGTTCGTCTGAAAGTTCTAATATGCTCTTTCTAATATAAGACCTGCTAACTAGCCCTTCAGGGGCTGATCCTGCAATTTCAAACTTTGTACGTATCAACTCTAGTTTTTGCTGCTGTGCTATTGACGATGGATTTGAGAGTTTAATGTCAAAGTCGACTATGTCATCGCCTTCATATCCATGCGCATATAAGTGAATCATCGCCAGCTTATTAAGCTCAGCAACAATAGTTTTTTGAATTCTGGCGATATTTCTGCTGAACCTTATATCTTCCTGGGCCAGTGTTGCCTTAGCTCCGACGTCTTCATCATATCCCAAATATGCCTTTGGAATCTTTAATGCAGCAAACAACTTTTTCTGTACATATTCTACATCTTCAATAGCTGCTGCGTTTTGACCACCTGCTAAGGTGTCAATTCTAGTACCAGATTCACTTCCTCGAACTGGAAGAAAATAGTCTTCATCGACAGAAAGCGGATTATATCTTAGATCAACCTTTCCTGTAGTTTTATCTACGATCTGAGATCGTTTTAGAGATGTTTTTGCTTGCTCCAAGTAGTTTGAAACTTCTTCAGGTGGTACATTACCTACATCGATGTAGAACACGCGTCGTTCAGGAGCTCTAATTACACGATACACTAGCATTGCGTCTTCAATTAAGATCATTTGTCGCCAGATTCTTCTAGCTGACTCCAAGACTGATGATCCGTACGGTAAAAATGCATCATTTCCTAGCAGCCTAAAATGTGAAATCTGCCAGTTTTCTAGAATCTTATTTCCTTGTGTGATCCACCTAAATCGTACTGCCATTGGATCATTAGGATCAAAACCTTCTTCTCTTTCAATTTCTGATATTGCGATAGGAAACACGTTCATTATGCCGTATTCCGGGGAAACATCATTAAAGAGAAAGAAGTCGCCATACTTGACAAGGTTTCTTACCCACATTCCTAAGTTAAACTCAATGTTTAACGTCTCGTAGAAAAGATCGTCTAGCAAGCCTTGAACTTTTCTGTTTTCTGAGTAGACATGCAGAGCTTGACCTTGTGCATCTGGTGATACACACTCTTCTGCGTAAATGTCTAATGCAGAAGATATCTCTGGGGTTGACTCCATCTCACTAAAGTCACTATACCTCGACATTCTATCGAAAGCGCCGTAGGATGACAGTGTACTATTATAGACATCACTATGGGCTCTCTTAAAAACCTCAAGTGCTGTGCTAGTGCCGCCTGTTTTTGCGTTATAATTCTTAACGCGCCTTTTAATAATCGGACCTGATCTAAAAAGCTTAGTCAGCCTTACAAATAGATTCTTATTTTCCGCCATAATGAATGCCTCATCTCACTAATTAGGATTCTACGTGAAAGTATTAAACTTTAAACACTATAGAAGCCAGCTAAAGTCTCCGTAGGGCTGATTTGAACCGCTTTCAGGCATTTGTGTAATTACAATTGGCTTAAACGGATTCATGCTCTTATTTTCCCATGGGGACGTAACTTTATCTGCACTGGTTCTATTGACAGCAAAAGCACCTAACATAGCCTTATTAATGTCGACTGAATGTTTGCTATTAACAGGTGATGTATCAAATAGCCAAACACCAATTGCTAGCGACATTACAAGGTCATCATTTTTGCCTTTTTGTGCCTGTGCCTTAGCACCCTTCCAGATAAATGTTTTCATTTCGTCATATAAACGACTAGAGTATACCTTGATTTCCTTGTTTCGGATAACTTGTTCAAGTTTAGTTAGTATTTGACTTCTAGACTGGCCTGTTGTTGTGAACCCTATCTTATGAATAGGAATTTCTCCAATACCATACAATGCATTAAACTTGTCCTTTTGATCTTTAAAGTACATATTCTTATAGCCCATCTCTTTGAGCTTCATAATGACTGCATACCCGTATGTATTGTTTTCAGGGCAAATTAATGCTTCACAGTATCTCTTTCCAGCCTCTGCCAATAAAGCTGCAAACTGATCCGGTGGTACTTTTCCTCTATACTCACAAACAACCTCAGAAGTGTTTGTATCAATAACATGAAACGTACTGTAGTCTTGTGCATCGCCTCGTGCGACGTCAGCTGATACTATGTATTTGTGTTCACTTAGAGAGTATTTCCACACCCATACCCCCATGTCCGGCCCCCACCGTTCCATAGGGGGCTTTACACAAGATCCGATCCAGTCTATTTCATCGTTGCTTAGGTAAGTGTCACCAGATGCTGCAAAATCACACATAAGCTCTTGTGCAATCTGCTTATTGGTAAAGTTGCGACTTTCCTTGGCAAACCATTCAGCGTCATGCTCAGGATGTACGTCCCACGGAAGCTTTATAGGGTTAAACTCATTTTCACTTGATTCTGCTTTGAGCCAGATATCATGATACTGACCTCCTACGCCATTTGGCGTCGAAAGAACAATAGCACGCCCACCGGTTGAAATGGTTGGATATAGAGATGTCCACAGTTCATCAAAGTTTCTAATAAATGCTGCTTCGTCCACAATCAATAATGAAAGTGCTTCAGAACGACCAGCATCATCGGATGTCGGTACAGCCTTTATTTGAGACCCATTACTAAACTCAACAGTCTGTTTATTGTTTGCTGTAATCTCTGGAAGAATTAGCCAGTTTGGCATACTCTTCAAAGATATCTTTACCTTTTTAATAAAGTTTTGAGCAACAGCTAGTTTAGTTGCGATAACTAGAACATTCTTGTCTTTGTAGAATATTGCTAGCCATACCGCATAAGCAGCTGACAACGTAGAGATGCCTAGCTGTCTAGACTTGAGTATAACATTGAACCTATGGTCAACAAACTGCTTTAAACAGTCATCCTGGAATGGATACGTGTCAAAGCCTATCAAACCTCGGGTCGGGTGCTGAATTCTCAGGTACTTATTGATAAAGTACACCGGGTCCTTTCCGCACTTAATGATTTCTTTGATCTGCTTTTGTTTGTTGACTATAGCCATTCTTTAGTTTTGAATCTCAACTACATGGTGTCGCCTATAAACAGCCACTCTAACAGGATTTAAGGGGTTTGACAGCATTTCAACTGCATCATCACTAGCAACATCCTTCACCTTGAGGGTGTTTCCTGTTGCTTCTTTAAAGTGAGCCTTAACTTCGCTTAGTTTTGCGTCTAATCGCTGTACAGCTTCGTCAACAAGCTTGTCAACCTGCAACTTAAGACTCTGCTCATTTGCAAAATGAACTACTTGATTAAACTTTAAGATTAGCTTGTTTTCAGCTAGTCTAGCAATGCAAGAAGATTGCCCATCAGGGCTAGATCCTGCAACGTTGAGCACTGTACCCAGTGCATTTATTTCTTTCATGTCCAACATGTGTTTACACTCCTTTAAGAGGACTACTTCCTAAGTATGCTGCATCTAGATTGATTCTATTCAGCAATTCATCGACCTCATCCTTAGACGGTCGCCATCCGGTCTTCCATTTTTCTTGATTCGGATACATAAAAAAGTCGCGGCAAACGCTGCAGCAGCCATATTGATGCCAAACTACAACGTCATGCTTGTCCGCGAATAGTATATCACATAATGGGCATGATAAAGGCGCAACTTTTTTATTACTCATGGATTACTCTTGCATTTTTCTCAAACTGAGTTATCTCTAAGACATTATCCACTGCATCTTTGACAGCATCTACATGAGATATTACCATAATGTTCTTAAACCACTTCTTGAGAGAGTTAAGAAGGCGACTGCACGCCTCTATATTAGTATCATCTAGTGCGCCAAAGCCTTCGTCAATAACAAGCAAGTCTGTCTTAGGTAGCGCGCTGACGTTTATCAGGGCGACTCTTATTGCTAGCGATGACATCATCTTTTCCATTCCTGATCCGCACTCAACAATTCTTCTGGAGTCACCGTAATTAATGTAGACCTGCATATCATTTGAACCAGGCTTAGTTTCTAGCTCTACAGTAAATCCAACTACTCCTTGTAGAATCTTAGATATCTCTTCATTGATCAAAGGTAACTGAGACGCTATAATTTGCAATGGGATGCCTTTCTTTGAAAAGGCGTTTTCGACAAGATTAAATATTCTCCATTTCTTTGTCAATGATGAATATTGGTCTTTTTCATCTTCTAGACGCTGAATTTCTGTTTCAGACTTGGTAATCTCGCTAGTAAGACTAATTCTTGCAGCATCTTCCACATTAATTCTATTGTTAAGCTCTGAAGCTTGTGCCTTGACCATTGAAACTTTTTTTGCTTCATCCGATGTTGAAACTCTGGCACGCATTGATGTTAATTCAAGTTCAGAAGTATCAACTTGTTCACTTAACATCTTTTTCTTATTATTGGTCTGGTTTAGTTCAAGCCTAACTTTGCCTAAATCGATGTGCATTTCATTTTCTTTTTGTAATACACGATCATATTTTTCAATTTTTTCACTTAGGTTCTCTTTTAGCATTACTCTTAGTGATTTTTGTGCTGCACGTACCTTTTCTTGGGCTTCTTTGGCTTTTGCTGCCTGCTTTTCAATTTGTCGCTTATGTTTAGTAGCATTTTTAACATGGGGGCAAGAAGGCAAGTGGTTTGCAGTGCAACTACACGGCGCAAGTTTCTCATCTAAGTTTTTCTTACTAGACAAAAGTTGTTTGTCTAGCTCTCTTTGATGTTCTAAATCCTTAAGTGTTCTTTCTAGGTCACCTAGCGCGACTTTTCTTTCGCGAAGCTCATCAATAGGAAACTGTTCTTTTATTCCTTGAACAGCAGTTAGTTTTGATTCTAAGTCTCGCACCCGCTGTAGATGCAATTTGCTCTTTTCCTCAATTGACTCTAAAGACTTCTTAGAATTACTCAGTACTTGAACGTGATTATCAATATCAGCTTCTGTAACTAATCCTGAGCTTTCTGAAGTTGCCAAAGCAATATTAAGCTCCTGAAGCATCAACCTTAGTTTTGCAAGATTATCTTCAGCAGCCTTTCGACTCAATTCATTCTTTTTCTTTTCAGACTTTTCTGCAGAAATTAAAACGTCCCACTCTCTATCAGGCGCATTTTTTAGAAGTGCTTTTACTTCAGACGCGTCTTCTTTAATGTGATTAGACATCTCATCATAGATTTCTAGATCTAAAAACTTAGTTAAGATTGCTTTTCTCTGGGTTGCCTTGTTCTTAATGAAATTATTCATCTCTCCTTGGCTGGCAAGTGATGTCATTAAGAAGTCTTCAGGCGTACCTACAATTTGACGTAGTACCTTTTCAGTCTCACGACGTTGCTCGCCATTCAAATCCTTAACTTCTACGCCCATGTCATCTACTTGACTTAAATTTAAGTGTGTTACAGCACTTTCAACACCTGATCTATTAGTCTTCCTAGTAGCTTGACGCTCAATTTTATAGTCTTTACCGTTTGCGCTGAGCATTATCTTAGCCACACAGTGACCTTTCCTCATGTTAATCACATGAAGGTTACTCATGGCACCCCTATCAGTAGTATTATAGAGGCCAAACATAAGCGTACCGGGTATAGATGACTTGCCGGCCCTGTTTTTTCCAAAGATGCCAGTGATTCCATTGATCTTTTCAAAGTCTACAATGTTGTTTTTACCATATGAAAAGGTATTATCGAACTCCAGACGCTTGACAGACCACTTAATGTTCCTAGGGTTGTCTGACTTGGCTGCTAATACTACGTACTTAGACACTATAGATTCTATTTTTTCCCATTCTTCATTGCTTATTTCGACGTCGCCATAGTACTCTTTAAGAAATGTCATGTGGGTCGAAGGATCACGAAGGTCTTTTTTGAAAAACTTACCTGAAGTGGTATTAATTTCTTGCGTTGAAATAGCGTTTTCGTATTTAAAGACTATTTCAGAAGCAATTTTTTCTTCTTTTAGTGCATTATGAAGCTGCTTAATCTCTGCCTGGGTTATGGGTGCCTTTGCACGAACCCTAAACCTAGCTTTGTCTGGATATGTTTCCGCCTCTGCTACAGTTTCATTGATATCACCGTTCCACTCTATGGTAACAAATGGCCTACTAAATGGGACCTCATAAAAAGTCGACTTATAGTTGTCCTTGTCGTCGATTTCCCAAAAGAGGAACCCTTTTCCAGGGTCTTCTCCATAGTTTTGCTGAATTGTTGACCCTGGGTATGCAACTCTTTTGTCTTTGTCTAGATACTGCAGCTTGTGAATGTCACCTAAGAATGTAAACTCAAACTTATTGAAGAAATCTAAGTCAACATCGCCGTCGATATTCCAATCAATATCTGTAGTGGAACCATTGACACCACCATGAAATGTTGCAATGTTAACATCACCCTCAATAGGTTCTACTTTATCCCAGTTTTCTTCATCAAAGCATGAAAACACAGACCAATTAAAGCCGTCAATTCCTGTAGGATATGTTCCTGACTTTTTATAGAGGAAAATGTTAGAATTGTCCAGGGCATTTAGAATAGGTGATATTGCATCTTGACGATGCTTATTAAGAATCAACCCATCATGATTACCTAGAATGACGTGTGTAGGGGCAATGTCTGCTAAGCCATTAAACCACCAAATTAGGCAGTCAATTAGCTCAGGAGATATTCCTTGGGTCTTGCTATGTACAATATCACCCCCGATAAAGATTGCATTGGGCTTAAGGCCCTTGGCAATATCAAAAAGGGCCTGAAACGACTCTTTGTACTCTTCATGGCGGGTTAACCCACGCCAATGTACATCACTAATATGTAAGCAACGAAATTTTGAATTAGTCATAAATTTATTAGATCAGCGAACCACTTCTGATCTCTCCTATCTTTGAAAAAAGTTGGTGGCTATAGTTCCAGTTAATAGCATTTTTTGCTATTTCTTCAAATTCACCTAACTTCATATCACCTACATCTTGTCCGGACGGTAGACACACATACCTTACCCTTACACCGTATGAGGTTAGCACTTTTGCTATGTTGTGCATTTTGTTTATCGCATCATTGTCTAAAGACAACAGAACCGGTGTCTGTCTTTTAACAACTTGTTTAAATAATAAAGAGTCTTCGGGCAAATGAGACCCTAAAAGACATCCAACGTTTGATCGTACTTTCATTAGATCAAATGGACCTTCGACCAATATCAGTTCTTGGGTCCAGTCAATGTTTAATTCATTAAAGATTACATCCTTTTTAGACACCTTTGCATTTAGGTACTTAAATTTGTTTTCTGGGTCTATTGATCGAGCTGAATAGTAGTTTAAGTCACCTTCATCGTCAAAAGACGGAATTATTACACGTCTTCGAAACTGCGATACTGTGCACGTGCCCAGGCGATACTTCCATATCTCACGATCTGTCAAGCCTCTAGACTTGCAGTATCTAATAGCAGCACGTATATCAGGATCTTTGGCTAAAAGATTGTCCCCTAGAAGCCTAAAGCCTTTTGGGATCTTTAGTTTTTCTATGAAGGATTCATCTATTTTACCTTCAAGGCTAAATTTCGAATTCTTTGACCACTTTTTAAATACAGGATGTTCTGCGGCAGATGCAGATACCATTCTTACAACTCTAATAACATTTCTGCCTTTTAAGCCGCAAACCCAGCAGTGATACATGCCCTTTTCTAGATTTATTACCAGTTTTTTCTTATTTGAGCCAGGTTTTGAACATTTTGGGCACTTTACAGATACATCATCGCCATCGCGACTCAGATCCAGGGCACCAAATGCCGCTTTTAAGGCGGACACTTTTTGAGTTCTATCAGACATCTATAAAATTATAGACGCCTTATGCTATGTGTTCAAGTTTTGCAGCGCGTGCTATTACATAAGCATCGGCCATGTCATAGCATCCAGGTTCAAGGACGACCTGGTTCTTCCGGGGGCCACTTTTTAGCACCTTTTTAGGCCAGTCGTAATTAGCTAGTTCTTGAGATGTCCATTCAAATACTTGCTCTTTAGTTTCTGCTCCACCTTTTCTCTTTGATAGAATTTTAAGGCCAACAGATTTCCTTGCTGCATTAACATTAAAGAATTGTGGCTCTATTTCAAAAGTATCTTGACACAAGTAGGAAACAATACCATTAAATTTTGCCAAAGAAGAAAGTGTTTGTGCTGAAGAAAAGCCTGATCTAAATGACTGCAAGTTTTCTTCTATTGCAATTTCTGTAATATTGTACTCAGCCTGAATCGTCTTTAGTTCTTCTAGAACACGCTTTGCCTTGCTAAAGTGATTTTTAAGCTTTGCCAATGGTATAAAGCATAGTTTTAGCAAAGATGTCTCAGAAGTTAATTCTGGATCTAATATGCAGTAACCTGTGCAGCTGGTTGATATATCTAATGCTAGTATCGCCACTAATAATCCATCTTGAGTCTAAACATGTATCCGTCTGTGTCCCTTTTCGCAATCGGCTGGGCTAAATTTGCACGACCAACAATATTAAAGTTTTCATCGTGTAAGTTAATAGACGTTATATAGACAAATTTATTCGCAGTTTCAGATGCGTAATCAGATGGTTTTAGATTTTTGTAATTTGGATTAGAAGAAGAGTTGATTTTTCCTTTTGGTGCAGGAACATTAATCTCTAAGACGTGAACGTTGTGTTCACCCTGCATTGTGACTTCAAACTGATCTTTTCCAAAGAAAGGAATGTTTGGAGTCTTGACGACTGCTATCCCTTCTTCGTATATTAGCGTTCCTATCTCATTCCAGGTGGCTGCTTTTGTTTTGCAGTCTGCTCTATAAAGACCACCCTCTTTATTGTCGCGTAATGTTATTCCAACACGTCCACCTGAGCCTGTGACTGATGAGTCTGTTACAATATATGAACCCGGCTTGATCCTATTGCCGTAGAATAAGTTTGACGCATCAAAGAATACAACCTCGTTAGAGCTTGGATCTCTTGTTCTATTTAAAATTGTAAGAATTCCGCCTGGTGCTATGCCTGGATCTTCTGGGCTTGCGCCTTCTAGGCTGTTAAGAATAGAAGCATCTGGGTTGTCTTGACCACCTGAAAATGCTGATGGGACTGCAATAGAGTTGTCCCATGTTCCTGTCCTTGTAATAGACGTGTTTCCATTTACACCCTTAATAGACTGTTTCAATATCAAGGAAGTCATTTCAGGGTCAAAGCTATCATACGAAGATGGTGCTACAACAGAAGGTGCTGTTGCGTTAATGTAACCTGCATGGCCTGAATTGACTGCGGACATAAATCTATACCACACATCATTAATATTAGTCGCGGAACCTGCGTCGTCAGAGTCTACTGCTGGTCGAGCGTCAACGATTACAGTACTATCACCGTCAACTGTTCCGTTTGCCCTGCCACCCAAAGAATCGTTTAAAAACTTGTAAGTAACACTCTTACCGTTATGAGAAACAATTGTTATGGTTGCCTTATCCTCAATTGTTATGTTTTTAGTCCAGGTTATTTCAGCAGTTGCAGCAAAAGAACCTACGCCTGGCTTGCTACGATACTCACTAACAATATCAACCAGACCTTCAGGAATTGATCCTGTGCTTACCATCTTCTCTAGACTTATTAACCCTAGGTTCTTAACGCCAAAAGCGTCTACAAACTTATCTGTAGCTGTGCCTGTCACATCAGGATCATTTTCTCCGCCGGAAAAGCTAACTACTGTTGCATTTGTCAAAGACGTTTGATTTAACTTGGGAAACGAAGTTACCACGTCTGTGTTTCCTGCTGATCCATTTCTGCCTTGACGCAATGTAACTAAATTTTGACCTGTGTTTATGACAGCACTTAAATCACTGCCAAATGTTGTGGCTTGAGTAGCAGCAGCTACAAAATTTGTGTATGTGGCATCTTCGGATCCTGCTATGACAACATTAACAATGCCGTTCAAGTCTTTGGCACCATTAACTCCGCTGGATGTAAAAGAAAACGTATGTGATGTACCTGACGTTCCTGTTATTTTAATTCTGTCATTAGCAGCCGGCTGACCTGTGTATGTTATAGACCCTGATGCTGGAATTATTCCGAAGGTACTTAACTTAGTCTTGAAAGTATCTAGTAGCGCCCAGTCCGGATTAAATAGACCGTTGTCGTTAGGCAAGATAGAAAGGTTTCCCTTTCTTATGTTAGAAAAGCCTCTATCTTCGCCGCTTTTAGAGCCTATTTGCTCACCTGTATTAGTTGTATGCTCTGCGTCATACAAAAGCTCATTAGCAGACATAAACTGAGTGGCGCCTGTATTTTCTGATGCAACTAGATTATAGTGTCTAGGTGAAACTCCTTGCACCAACTCTCTTGTAAAGTTAGGAAGATTGAGCTCTCGGCCACCTACACCAAACGATAACGCAGCATTGAATGGATCATCTGTTTTTGTTCTAAAAGACTGAAATGGTGTTTGCAGAACTTCTCTTTTTCTGGTTTCTTTAGTAAACCATGGCGGTACATAAAATATTAGACTGCCGCTCAACTGTGTAAGTGAGCCTTTGGACCCAGTTATTAGATTGTCTACAGACCTATATTCTTTCCACACCCTGACTTCATGAATTTCAGCGTTTAGTGGGTTGGTAAACTTAAACCTATTACTTTGAGGATCTGAATGTGAAGGCTCTGCTGCTAGACTTTCGTCATACTTGCCTCTATACATGGAAACTAAACCTTCCTTGTATGCAGTATTGACGTTAAAGAATCTCGCTAAAATAGGCTCAGGTGCACCAACAAATGTCGTATCTAAGTAGTTACCTACAATCAAGGCATCTGGGTCGCCGTCAGGTACATCCATCTTAAGCGGCATTATGTCGCCAGTGTACGAGTTTGTGCAAACAGGAAAAGTACCTGCTAGCTGTCCATCGACATAAAAGGATCCTGAGTTATTATTAATGCCTTTGCCGCCTCTAATTGCCACGTGGTGCCAGTGATTCTTTTTTAAGATATTGTCTGATGTCAGTGCTATTGAGCCTTTGCCTTTGGTGTAATTGTTGTCAAAGCCTTCGACTTCTGAGGTTCTTGCTGTAAACAGCTGTGTATTTGATCTTAAGGTCGCGCCGTATCTAGGATTCGTGCTAGACGATGTTCCGTCTGAATTATATAAACCTACTTTGTGCGGTCGTGTTTGGGCTGCATGCCCTAACTGAAGCATGACTCTAAACTTATCTGGGTAGCCGTCCTGGTCTATAGAGCTTCCTGATACTAGTGATATACAGTATGATGACGACAAATGCATAATTGTGCCGGCATGATAATGATGATCAGAAGATACGCCGCCCGGTCCGTTTGTAGGTAATGTGGTTGTGTATCTAGGGTTTATCCAGAATTCAAATGTAAACTCATTGCCCGGTGTGTAGGGAAAGTTATCTACGTCAGAAGTTTGTGCACTACCTGTTGAACACGGATAAATTAGGCAACTTGAATTGCTTGATTTGCTGCCTGTAAAAAAATTGAGCGTGTGGTAGTTTGGATATGACCAGTCACAAGACTTATACAGAGGGCGGTATCTAGGAAACAGAACGTTTTTAACAACGTTCTTTCTCATTGAGTCTTTGGTAAACTTATGAGAAGGCTCAAACCTAGTAACTTCAACCCTTTTGGACTTAACTGCTGATTTTGGTGCCTTGTTGACAGAGTTTAAATAAGTCTCAAGGCTGCCTGCAATAGATCCTGTGGTGCCTTCAAAAACTGACTGTTGATAGGCATTAATTGCGTCTATTCTTGACTGCTCTATCGTAGAAGAATCAAACTGACTACTAAAGTCCGCTGGTGGAAAAGCGTCTTTTTCTCGATCTGAGGTTCGGCCGAAAACTGCTATCGAGCCCGTTAGACCATTTGAGCTAGATACTAAGGTCCTCTTTGGGCTGGTCTGGATCTTAAATCTTTCCAGATTATCTGCAGTGATCGGTACAATGGCCATCGAGCCCTCGCTTCTTTAGAAGTCTAACCGAACTCTAAACGTCACATCTCGTTCGTCATTCTTTTCAATCGGTCTCGAAAGTTTCGCTACGGCTAGAAGGTTTCCGAATTCATCATGAAGACCTACTGTGGTTGGGAATGTAAATGACCGCTGGGAATCTTCTTGTCCTTGGTCAACGACCCGAATTCTTCCTGACGTATTTGTAAACGTCGGGTTTGTTGAATAGTTGAATTCATCAGCAGTTGCTCTACAAAATATAAGCGTGCTGTTAATTGTTGTGACGTTTTGAAACGTCATAGCTGTTAATGTTCCAGACTGAAATCTGCATGTGGCAAAATGGTCTAGAATTTGATCAATTGATGCCGAGACTAAAAGGTCTGGAATGTACTTAGCACGCTTTGCATTTGTATTTGCGTCCGGTGCACCGTTGTTGGCACCAGGAGATGTTACCAGTGTAGCACCTGATGCTGCTGAATTGTAGTTATGTAAGCCACCACCAATCATCATCGTACCAACTGGCTTTCCAGACTTGCCAGTGCCAGCATTCATTGCATCAATTGTTCCGTATACATGCTGTGAACCTGAAATTATTTTAGCCAGGTCAAATACACATGTTCCGTGATCATAAAATACTAGTCCTACTTTTCTAGAAGTATCTGTTGCTGATACGATTGCTGCCACATCACCGCCGAATGTGCGCTGTGTATTTGTTGCAGCGCCAATATCAGTAAAAATCATAGAGCCTGATGTTGATGTCTGTGATAGAGTTTCGCGATCTGACTGGCCTTTGATTTCATGCATTGTCATCGAGCCAGTTTCGTAAAATCGCATTGCAAAGGTTTCTTTTTTAATCTTATCACGAGCGAACAAGCGCTTAAATGACACAAAGAGAGCTTCATCAATTCTATTTGCAGCAGCAGCATCACCAAAAGGTGAACTAAATGATGAGTTGGCGTCGCCTAGCAAAACCTTGGCATATTGTTTATAGACATCAACCTTTTCTCTCATCATAACTGACTGTGAAGGAAACAGTAGTTTTCCTGCAGAGTCGATTCCTGTCTTGCATGTTGTAACTGTAGATCCGCTTTCGTACAATCCCACAGTCATGTCAAAAATTGGATTTGCGGTTTGAAGCGTAAAGTCTTGATCGTAAATAGTCTGGTACAGTGAAGATGTTACCCCAGGGCCTACGCCTCCTGTTACGAATACTTGATATGCTCTTCTAGTCGTTGAACCAGAAACGTCTTCTTGAATAACATCTACCAGCTGATTTAAGGCAGATCTTCTTACCTTGATATCTTCCGGAGAGATTCTTTTAAAACTTCCACCTGTTAGTTGTGCCATTTGTTCCTCTTATTATGCGCTCGGTCTTGTTATTGTAACACTAAAATCTTTTCTGTAACCAGACTGATCGCCTATAATTGCTACAACAGCTGAAATTGTGTTTTTATTGCCCTGGTTTCCGTATGTATTAAACACGGTGTCGTCTAAACCTGGCTGTAGTTGAAGTGTAAACTCTGTTCGAGCGCCATTCTTCTCGTTTGGTGTGCCTGCTTGTGATGTGTACGATGCAATTCTAGTAGACGCCTCAATATTAAAAGGAGTCTTTTCTTGCAACGACAAAAATCTATCTGGTACTTCAACAGTAAATGATGTATCAGATACACCATCTGGAATTCTGGTTTCACCTTCAATAGTTTGTTCGAACACAACTTTTCTTGATGTGTTGCTGTTTGTATTGAAAGAAACTGTATTGCCGGAAAGCCCAGATGTACCTTCAATTGTGACTGTTGGCAGCCTTACAATAGATGGATCAGGGAGGCTCAACATTCTGTGTTTTTGCGCAATAGTCCCCACAGTTTGTGCCTCAAATACTGGTGTATTCTTAATAATTTTTTCTTTACCTACAGATCTGCCAAACTTTTCGATGATTGTGTAATCTACTTCGTCATCGGAAAGAGAGAAAAAAGCAATCTTAAAATCGCCTTTGTTTGCAGCCAAAAATTCTCGGCCTGTATCTGTTAAAACTGCATCAACAATGATATTATTGGTGGAATGGTCTAAAAAGCCCATAGTAATAATCTCCTACATTTCTTCAATTAAATATAACCTACCCGATGTTTACGGTAAATCGTTTGATCTCTTGTTTGCATAGACACTAATATTTATTACTTCCGTTGCTGGTTTAGCTAGTTCTTCTATTTTTTAGCTTTATTGACAATGTCTTGCTTTTCTGCCTGTCTAGATTTAAAACCTCAAACTTGTAAACACCACCGGAAGCGTCGTCAGCCAAGTGCTTTAGGTCTACATTCTGTTTATCTACAACCGTATAGTGTTCAGGATCAAAATAAACTCTCATATTTTTATGCATGCTGTCTTTGATAACGTCTTCAGTGAGTCGGACAGCATTTATGTTTTGCGCTTCGTTTGGGCTTATGAACATGTTTGGGTATTGCCTTGGTGCACCAGGCTGACTTATGTTGTGTAGACGTATCTTATTAGTATTTTTATCAAATGTAACCCTAGTTTGTGTTCCATAGTTGGAAATATAACCGTGTGCGTCTATAGAGCATACTGTGTAGATGTAAGAAGAACCCCTGTTGAATTCTAAATCCTCGTATGACATCACTGGGTATTTTGACTGTTCTACTAGGCTTGGAGCAGGAACTTCACCTGTCGGGTAAATCAATATTGAGTCATTGAAGTTGTACTGGCGCTGAAGAGCGAATGGCTCGTTAATTGAATTTCTTCTAAAAACTTGGAAGCCTTTTATGTCACGCTGTGATGTAATTGGGTGGCGCCAGTCAATTGCTAAGCTGTCTCTATCATAGTCATATCTATAGAATATGGCATCTGCTGGTGGAGGTGCTTCTTCTTCTACACACATAATTCTTGTGTCTCTTGAAGGATTGCTTTGCACAAGATATCTTACAAATCTTATGCTTGGTTCTTCTGCTTCTTCTTCAACATCAATAGACATTTCAACCAGAGACACTGACGATACTTCATATACATAGGTTTGTCCATACGCAACTTTTGTATCTATGAACTGGGTATTGTGTACTCCGTCTAGATAGAAATTTTCTACAAATGTTTTTCCATCTTTTGCTAGACGACTTTTTGTTATCATATAGCCTACTGACCCTACTTTGGGTACGATATGCTTATTGATCTCGGCACCCTCATTGATAATTTTTACATCTGGTTCGTAGTCAACATCCAGGTTTATTGCTGCAACAGAAGCAGCGCGTGCCTCCGCTTGAGAAGCGCTAATGCTAGTAAGATGCTGTAGACCTTTTATTCCTCTGTTGAGTTTGCAATTATTTGTGCTATATATGTCGCCTATAAATCGAGTGTCGATTTGCATACTAGTCTTAAATCTTTGTGCGTCATCATACAGCTTTTTTGTTATTGTATCAGTCTGGTTTGAAAACTTTACGCTCTTAAAAAGCTCTTCATGGATCAAGGACAAAAGAACATCTTTAGATATATAGTCACCTGTAACATCATTGACTATGGTAGCAATATCTGTTTGTGATATTTCGCTAGCACCACTTAAATCAATGCCTGAGATTGCTGCAAGCCGCATGACCTGGCTCATTATCTTTTCTCTCAGTTTCTCATCTTGATATCTGGCTGATGAAAAGAAGTTTGTAGTAATGTGCCCCTCTAGATTAATTTTATTTTTGTTTTGAGAAACTAGTCCTGATCTTGCCTCATTGTCAAAGTCTAAGTAAGCACCTGAATTTGTGCCTTTAAAGCTAACAATTGTGTATCTAGATATTTTTTTCTGCAAAGCCCTTCTGTCAATTGCGTCTGCAGTTGATGCGCCAACAGGTCGTGCTTGTACTGACAAGTCTCCTGTTTCGTTAATAGACTCGTCCTTAACAAAAAAGTTATAGTGAAACTTTACTGATACCTCGCTGACTGCTGGAAACTTTGTGCTAAAAACTTCCCTAGAGATAAAACTTTCTTTTGACATTACGATATCCTCACATCACAAACAAAACCTGATATGTCAAAGTGCGTCCTTGACTGAGGACCTTCTTTGTAGTTGTTTCGCTCTGTTGCAATACCTGCAACTTCATCTAATACAAAATCCTGCGTATTAACAGGTACGTAAAAAACCCTATCAAATGATGATGTTCCAATAATTCTATGGCGATCCAGCTCTGCTGTGAATAGGCATGATTGTCCGCTGCGCTTAATATCACTTATGTCATTTTCACCAATGTCCATAAAAGACGTCTGTCCTGTAGGGCTGCTGTTTAAGGCATAGAAAACTGTTGACTCGTCTATTTCTATAGATGTAGTTACTCTGTCTACAGCAACTTTTCCTGACTCAAACATAAAAATGTTCTTATTTTTAGCCAATTCTTGTACCAGCGTCCGGCCTTCACTAGATATGTGCGAAGCATTAAGATCTTCATACTTTTTTAAGTCTGACTCATTAATGTCAATACCCATAGCTACGTCTATGCTAATTCTTGTTAGATCACTATACACATGATTCTTTAGTAGCTCATATACACTTTCATTACCGTCTTCAATTAGCTCAGCGCCTGTTTTTGCTTCTACAATATTGCCGCCGATAATTCTATAAAAAACTACATTGTTGACTAGATGTCTAATAGGATCCGGATTTTTCTTTTTTGAGCTTATGTCCTCTTCACTTTCGATACTAGTTATCAGATTGTAAGAGTCAGGAAGAATATATAAGCTGGAGTCGTATCTCATTTCAACGTCTCCAAATGTCAATGAAGTATAAAGTTCATTGTCACACAAAAATCGCAAAACTAATTCAGAAGAACCTATGGTTTGAGCTGACCTTTCTGTTTCTGTCGCAGTACTTGTTCTTAAGTTGTCTATCATTCCATTGGGCAAACCTACACATATTACGTTTTGTGTGTTGTCCAGTAAGTTGCTTTCATGAAAAACCCTTAAGGCTTCTACGACACCAGGTGTCATTACAAATCGCGATTGTCTTTTTTCTAGCTCAGAAGCCGGTTTCATTCTATGAAAAGCCACTGCAGTTGTGGATGCCTGCATGGACGTTAGCCCTCTAAGTGCTTCTTTTCCTAGTGGTTGATTTACTAGTGCTACAAAAGAAGCTAGCTTTTTATTTTTGACGTTTGCCAACTTAACCTTATTAGTTAAAACTTCTCTTGCAGACATTTGAAAACTAGAAAGAGACTCACTTTTTTGAGATATATTTTGCGGAACAGAACCTATAGCGTGAATACCACACTTCATAAATGACCTATGTTTTTTAAGGCCATCAACAATATCTATGAGCTGTCCCATTGTCAAGTTTTTTCCAACCTTAGAAGACAATGAAACGTTTTCAACTGCTAAAGCATTGCCTTCGTCATCAAATAAAGACTCAAAGCTTCCGCCTTCTTTGTAGGTGCTTAGTATTGCAAAAATAGCGTCAGATGCTTTCTTGTTTTTGGCTCGATCCAGCAAGATGGCTTTAGAGTAGTCTGGGCTTGTTCCTGTTCTTCTTATACAGCCCCAATGAAACAAATCACCTATGAGTTTGTGGTACATCTGATATACTATGCCTAAAAGCGCAGAGTAGTCTAGTTTTGACAGTGCTGTTACACCGTCTGTATTTAAATACGATGAGTTTTTTCCTTTGCGGCCGGCGAACCTGTCTGCCTCAGACATTATCTCGTCTACTGCAGTCAATATCATTCTATGAGGTGTTTCAGTTTCTCCGTCCAAGTCTATTTCAAACTTGGCTAAGCTTTCTCTTCCTATAGGTACAACGTCAGGTGAGCTCATATCCTCAGTTATGTTCTGTATGGCTGAGCGCCAATCAACCTTTACAGCATTATCAAAATTGCCTCTATTTAAAAATCTATCGCTAGTATCATCTATTTCCTCTACAACTGTAGAGTTACATTTCGCCCTGTAATCAGGTTGATCTTCTTCTTGAAGTGAAACTTCTATCATGTGACGAAGGTCGGCGGCGCACATAATGTGCTTAGGATATGTTCTAAATTCAGGATCAATAGTTTTTGACTCACTAGACAGTGATACTTTTACTGCTGAAAGGATTGTGTTTCTGTCTACTTGATCTATTGGTTTTGCAGCTTCGAGACAAATTGTGTATACATCTTCTAAGATTCTTATGAATAAGCTTTGAGGTGCTAATGGTGTTGCCTCATTTAGCGCAAATAGTTCTGTAATGTATTCTATTGCGCTTTTTGACTCACCTGCAAGATTGTTATTAAATTTTCTTAAAGGATCTGCAAAGTTTTTATCTATCTTTCTAGCAGGACCTTCAACCATGTAGCTTGACCCTGGAAGATACTTTGTGTTTCCTACAAATGTATCAGAAACCTCAAAAGGCAAAACAATACGACTAGAATCTATGTCTTCAGCTGTGATAAAGTCACACAATGAACCGGGTTTGGGGTCTATTTCAGGAATATTGACTGGACTAGCCCCGTATACAACTGACATGTCGATGCCAAAAACATTTTTAAAAGGGTCGCCTGAGGCTACACCATATTTGTTGCCTAGCTCTGTGCCCAAAAGCCTGTTAATACCTCCGGATACAATTAGCTCATTGCTTAGACAGCATAGCAACTGCTGAATGTGTTTTGTCATGTTGTTTTTTAGCACTGGAGACACAATTGCTGAAGTGCCTTCTGTTACAACTGACTTTATTCCCTGACTTATTTGATTTGATTGCTTTTGTTTAAACTTTTCTATTGAAAATCTAGATCTCTCGTTTGATGCATAGTGAAAAGGACCTGTTGCCTTTACTGAATCTCCTAAGTGAGGAGCGTAGCCAGACATAGCTTCATATAGGGTTGATAAAACGGAAAAGTAAAGCTTTGTATTAGAGCAGGATCGCTCTACGTCAACTGTAGAGTTTGTAGCTCTTACAACTAGTTCCTGAATTGATGCCGGTAAGTCTTCAACTATAATGTCTTCAGGTGCCAGTATGCTTGAAACTTTATCCAAAAACAAAGAACCTAGCTCTTCTCCACACTCATGAAGATCTAAAGAGCTTAGTGCAGTGTCTATCATTGTCCTATATGCTACTAAGACATCCATTTCATTCTTGGTTGTCTCAAATACATTGTCTACTCTTTCTGCTGCTGACGTCAAGACCTTTTCAGCGTTTTCCTCCAGGTGTGCATATACTTTTTTATACACGTCATCGGATAGTTGATCTCTAACAATGTTACCATCCAACAGGTCTTTAAAATTATTTCCGCCGATTCCGTCTATTCTGTCTTGGGTGTCGTAATTTCCGTTAAATCTAGCAATAATTTCTGGGCGCAGTACTGACATTGACAAGTCATCTAGATCGTCTATTGTATCAATATCAACATCAACAGCTGTTTGGTCTTGAAACTGCTTTTCGCTAGGCTTGGGGGCAGCAAATGATGAGCTAATCCCGTCTATGCTTATTCCTTCTTCTTCAGAGGCAGCACTCATTGCAGCAATCATATTGTCTGCATATTCTTGCATCTTTTGATTTTGTTCTTCCAAAAGACGCCTCATTTTTTCTTCTTCAGTCTCAACAGACTTAAATGCACGCTCTAGTGCCTTAGTTTGACTAGACTTGTTAGAAAGACCTCCGAACGGAGAGTTGCTTGTTAGACCAAATGACGAACTTCCTTGAGGGCCTAGCGGCGATGCAGGCCCACTAGATTTACTACTATTTGATCCTGCTGGAGGCCCGGCAGAATATGGTGGTTGCATATTAAACATTATGTTCTATTTTCTCCTGTAGACTTCTTAAGGATCATTCTATCTAGTAGCTCAGAAGAGATATCTCTTTTTCTATTAATAATATTTGTCTCTAGCGGTTTTCCTACCTTCATGTTGTTGTATACTGGCATGATGGAATACGATAGTGCTTCTAGCTCTTTAAAGTAAAGCTTATCTCTAAACGATACTGTTCTAGAACTTGTTGATGGAATTGTACCAATTACACCCTTAGATCCTTTGTAGTTTAGCGTCACAACATAAAAATTAATGTCAAATGGATCGCCTTCGACTTTCCACTCCACCAAGTTAAATCTTTTTCGAGGAATTGCTCTAGAAGCTAATACCTGTGTTCTTCTTTTTGCTGTCTTAATAGTCTCGTCCAGCTCAATTCCTGTTTTTCCGATTTCAAACTGACCTATTAGTCCTATTTCTGACATGTTTTTGAGCTCTGCATCACTAGCTAGACCGCTTGTTGCACCAAAACCTGACATAAATCTCTGCGCCAGTACTTCATACCTATCTGTTTCTGATAGATTCAGCAGCGCTCTATTTTGTACGTCAACGTTAGTCATTGCATTCTTAAAGAATGCTTCAGGAGGCCTCAATGCAAGTTTTGCAATGTATCGATATTTTCTTCCTGGTATCATGTAAGAATTAACTCGCTTCTGCATGTCAACGTTGTCGACAAACTCACCGGGTGCAAATATTCCAAGCCTTACTGATCGACCTGTAAATAGATCGACCCGGGTCACTAAAAATGCAGGAACATCTTTGAGCTGATCTCTGTTTTTTCTAATGTCCTCAATAAAGTTACCAGACACTCCGCTAGCAGCAAATATATCGCCTAGTAGCTCCAGCCCTGGATCGGTAAACTCTGCACTTAATGCAAAACTTACTTCAGTTTTGTCACCTACAGTTTTTGTTTGCACATCTGATATTGTTGCTAGTACAGGTGTTCTGGCTCTTGGCTTTATGTAGTGTATTACCTCTTCTTCATTTGCTTCTGATTCTGGCTCTCTAAGCCTTCTAAGAGTGCATTTGTATCGGTATGTCCTGTCAGGTACTACTTTGTCGTCTTCAACATATACAGAAGTCAACCCTTTACCTACTTCTATAATTCCTGTTTTTGTGCCTGGCGGAACTACAGGCTTATACATGTTTTCGCTATTTTCAAAAAAAGAATCAGACTTTAAGTCTTCCCTAAAAATTCTTATTGCAACAACATCGTCTGGAATTGACTCAACTGTCAACCCTACTCTATCATACTTGTTTACAGCAGATATTGCTACATTGTTGTCAGGGTTTGCATATTTTTGAGCAGCAATACCTATGGGCTTTACACCCTTTACTATAATAGATGCTGTATGCTCAGGTGCTTCAGAACCTGTTGGGCCAACTGGCACAGCTCTGTATTCGTATGATACTGGGTGCACGTTTGTGACACCGTTGTCAATATATGCTGCAGAGCCTGTCTCAGCGTGAACATCTATTTGGGCAATTTCCATAAATAGATGTTCTGGATCTGCTGTATCTTCTGTTATTTTTCTTCTTAACAGCACTACAGATGCAGCAATGTCGTCATTTTGACCAACTCTAATTCTGACTTCGTTAGGCTTATTTCCAACTATGCCAGCTGATATATCTGGAGCGACATCAGGCGTAAGCATTTCATCTACTTGCTCTTTGTGATTTATGTAGAATCCTTTTGTTTCTCCCGGTGTGTTTTTATTATGAATAAGCTTGACACTCACGTACAGAGTGTCACGTAATCCGGCGCGCCTAATATTGACACCTAAAGATAAGCTATAAGAGATCATCTTTGTCTTAAACTTGATTTCCCCTAAAGATTCTTCAATCTTGTCTCTTCTATTTTTAAGCTCTGTTATAAATGATCTTTGCGCTTCACGGGTTTGATTACTCTGTGATATGCTTTTAGGTCTATGTTTCGAGGCAACTGCTGATCTTCCTCTTTTTGTATTTTTGACTGTAAATTTTCTAGTCTTTTTGTGCACAGACTTTTTAGACTTGTCACTAGTAACACTGGAATCTTTAGACACAGAAAGAAAAAGTGGCATAACAGGGTGAAGTGCACTACCTATTTTAAGTGGGCTTATACCATGCTTTTGAGACTTCTTTAAGCTAGCTTTTTTTGAAACTGATTTGCCGGCTTTTATCAATGAAGACTTGGTAGCAACACCTGAAGGTGTTGCGAGCTTTGTTAAGTGAAACGTTGAGCCAATAGAATGAAGTGCGCTAGACGTGACCCTTATGTTCTTGTTTTGAGAATCTTCTTTAGGGCTTGAAGTCCTTATTAAGACTTCCTCTTCAGGCGCTGATTCTTTGATGTTCGATAGTTTTGAATTAATTTTTTCTAAGTGAGTTCTTAGCAGGGCTGCCTGCTTAAACTCTTCACCTAGACTGATCTTTGCTGTAGATATCGGTCTATGTCGCCTAGATCTTACATTTGACTCTGCAGAATCATAACTCTTTGACCTGTGCTTCTTTTTTCTTTTAAACGCGTCTCGAACATCTTTCTGACTTTTACCTGATACTTGTGATCTTCGGCTAGGTTTTTCTCTAAAAACAGATATTTCAACAGCTGTGACTGATTCACCTATTGCGTCTTCTGCATCAATTATGAAGTCTATATCGTATATAAACTCACCCTTTGCATTTAATACTGACTCTCCCGATGTTCGAGTTCCCGGGACTTCTTCAATGTCTACTAGGTCTGCTTTTTCTTCGGCGTCGCCTATTATTATAATGTCACTAAAAGACTTTTTAGAGTGTACACTTTTCTTTTTAGCTGTTTTGCCTGCCATTCTAAGAGTTGAATTTATTCTCATATTTAATCCATCATGACTGTAAAAATGTTGATATAAGTACTGTTGCCGTCAGAATCACTATAAATTTTACCAACAAAAAATACTCTTCTTCCCGGAGAGTCTGGGTCATTATCTTGAAACTCTCCATAATCTATCACAGCTAGCTTTTTAATACCATCGTCTCTAAACTCAATAGGCTGGACTAGTATATTGTTCTCCCTAGAGGTTTCCGAAAAATCAAAATCAACATAAGTTTTTCCAGCTAAGCCTGCCATAAGATCACCTAGTCCATTTATCCTTCTCTTGTTTAAGTTAGGATAGTTTCCTAGCTGTGTATCTATACCATCTGTTGTCTTATTAACAGGTGGCATGTACATGTAATTAGGAATGTGTCCTAGTCTAGGATCCTGAAATAAACTTTCACAATGTCTTACATCTGCTTTCGCGCTTGTAGTTCTTCCCCAACGCTTAGATGACTCCTCACTAAATTCAAATGTCTTGGACTCCGGAAATATTTCAAAATCAGAAGAATCGTCAAACGGATCAAGTGTACCTATAATTTGCATGTCTTTAAAGTTTTGACTTAAAGAGCTACAAATACTATTAGCAAGATTTCCAATAGAAGAACCTGTAAGCAGGTTTGACAATGACTTTCCAGATGCTGCAGCTTTTGCAATATTAGTTCCAGCTATCTTGAAGTCAGATGTCTGGAACGGTTTAATAGCAGCATGCTTGGCTTTTGTATCAGATGCGTATACAGGTGGGTTCTCTAAAATAAGAGAGTCTTGAGGCTTTACATTTACCTCAAAGTGAATTCTATTGGATATGTCTTCTGCATAGGACCCGGACTTTTCTGTATAAAAAGCTCCTGAATCACTAAAAGACGCATAATGAACTCTTAGCTCACCATTAGCAGCTTGGTTTCTTCCCTCTTCTGTAATGATGAAATCTAAAATTCTTTTCTTTTTATCAAGTATGCCTGACACACGGCCTCCTAATCGACTCGACGCTATTCTATAAGAATAACAAACTCGACTAGTAAAGTAACTTTTTTAGGTTTTTGATGTGCGTGTCGAATTTGCAGCAATCAGAAGATAGAAACTCTACTGCTCTAGATCTAGCATTGCTGTTTGGGTCTTCGAACACAAACTTAAACTTTCCGGTAGACAAACGGCCCGCGTCAGTTAGCTTAAATTCGTGTAGCATAAGATAAGCAGCTATAGCTAAATCAGATGTTTCGTACAAGTCATTTCCTTCCTGTTATCACACAATTGAATTCTTGTATAAGTATGTGGTCAAAGGTCTTACTGAATTAATACTGTGATCTTGTCGTCAGTCCCTAGGTTAAAGTTAACAACGACATTTTGTGCATCTCCAGCGAGGGTGTAATCTTCATTTGACCCAGAAGCCATTAGAACACCATTGATAAATATGTCTATGTTAGTGTCGGAGTAAGAACCTCCTGCAAAATTAATTCCCGGGACTAAAAGATTATTGCCAGAAGGATGAGATCCTGTAATGGTATAAGATACTTTCTGCCTGGTTGTACTAATAACAACTGAATTTGAAGGACTAGTATCAATGGCTATACCAGACCCTGCTGTTATTACTTTTTCGTTAGTAAGATCTCCGGATGCACCAAAAGTTACATACGGTGAGTTTTTAGGTGCACGGTCTGAGGCACCTGAGCTTTCTGGTGTCATTACAATGGCATCTACAATATCATCAGGCTCCAATGCAAAACTAAACTTAATTTCACTGTTACCACTAATAGTATAGTCTGCTTCGCTGCCGGTAACTTGATCAAGTGTTCCGGAGTGTACTAGCATTCCATTAACATGTACATCAATTGCACTTGGCGAAAATAAAGCTGTACTGAAGTCTATTCCAGATGTAGGGAAAGCTGTGAGTGCTGCTATTGTAGAGTTAATTGTATAGTCTTTTTTGTTTCTAGTTAGACTAAGTGCATTAGACTTGATGGTGAGAGCGCCTGCTTCACTAGTACTAAGTGTTATTCCTGCGCCTGCTGTAAGAACTCTTTCGTTACTTGCGTGACTAGTCTGGCCGTACGTTATAAATGGCGCTGTTCTAAGATTAGTATCTACAGCACCGGCCGGAGCCGGTGCTGATATCGTCAATTGACCATTTGAGGCAGATGCTATGGTTACATTTGACCCTGCGACCAAATAGCTTAAACCAGACTGTATTTTTTGAAGTGATCCGCTGAGCCCTTGATTAAACTTTACTGGGCCTGTAAATGTTGACCCAGAAATTGTTGCAATGATATCATTGTCTATGTTTAGAGTAAATGCGTTTCCGGCACCGGAGTCTGTTGCTACTAGGCCTGAACCTGCTGTAAATACTCGTTCGTTGTTAATTGACCCGGTTGCGCTTAACACCAGAAATTGTGAATTTCTATCAAAGCCGTCAACAGAAAGGCCGGGGGCTGCAATTGTAACAGATCCGTCTGTCCCTGTAGTAATCTGTACATTTGTTCCGGCCTTCATATAAGAGGTGCCGTTTGTCAAATGTGTTAGAGACCCGGATAATCCGGCATTAAACTTTTGTACACCGGAAAATATGCTGCCTGCTAGCGTTGGGACTACATTTTCATCAACTCTAAGCGTGGCCGATGATCCAGCGCCACCGTCTATTAGTGTAAGGCCTGATCCTGCTACTAATGCTCGCTCTCCGCTCAAAGATCCTGTGTTTGACAAGACAATATAGGTTGCACCTTGATCTCCGGCGCCTGAATTTCCTAGCATCGACCCTACATAATCGCCAATGTATATAAAAGCGTCTACATATGTTGGGTTTTGCGCGTGAAAGCCTGTCCCAGGAGGATCTTGTTGAAAAATAGTACCATTAAAGTAGTCTATATTCCAGTCTCTTGCATCCAAAAGAGGTATTCTAGTTTGGGTGCTAGATGCTGTATGATATAATTTGGCCTCGTAACTATTACCAAAAGACGGAGGTACTAATTGAAGTCCGCCCTGTGCAGTATTCACCTCTCGGCCGTTAGTATAGAACCCTGTTCCTTTTTTGGTGTTAGAAGAGTGTGTAACGTAGTCATCAGGCAAAGTAAGTTTAAAACCATGTTGGCCATCACTAGTGTCTGAGCCCTGTATAAAAGAAGCAGATAACCTTACGTACTCAACAACACCGCTAGTTATTGAATAAAGTGAACTTGATGATGGACTACCAGGTATTGATTGACCAAAGACAGACGCAGCTGCAATTGTAACACCCGAAGGCAGTGCCTCGTTTGACAAGCCCTTGTTATTAGACGTATGCGCCTTGCCAGACAGCTTTTTAAGCGACAGCAAACGCTCTGTTTTTGCATCAAATGCCATCGCAATCCCTCAGAAAATTATGCAGTTCGCCAGGCTAGTGTCATGTCTGTAATGTTACCCGTCCATGTTGAGTGTGCCTTAACCCTGATAAGTATGTACTCGTTGTTACTAACAAAATGAGTTCCGAACGTTCCCCAGTTGGTTGCGTTTAGAGAACTATCAAAAGCACCGTTTCCAGAATCAAAACAACCATCATCATCAGAATATTCACCTGTATTAAAAGTAGCTGCAATATCCATCCACCCTGTAGACTGCGATGCACTTGTTGAAGGTATTTTAAAATGAACCATCAAGTTGTTATTTGCGCCTAATGTCCCCGTGGAAGCAATAATTGTTCCTGTACCGTTAATAGTAATCTGGAACATTTGTCTTGCAGAGCCCTCTGTATTTCTAAACCACCGAATATACTCACGTGTGGATGCTGATACTGCACTATAATTCGGATTGCCGCTAGGACCAACTAGAGTACCAAAATTTGTATTCGTATTGTGGCCGGCTGTAAATGCGACCAGCTTTCCATTGAAAACCATGAGCCCTTGATTGTGTCCTGTGTCAGATCCGTGAACAAGAGAAACTGTAGAGTCCCAATTATTACTAGAGGCTGTTACATGTGATTGTTGTGTGTATGTGCCTGACTTACGCCTCTTAGACTCGCCGTTAAATTGCTCAACCAAGTTAGTAGAATTATCTGTCGATGTAAATATTAGTAAGTTTCCGCTCTGTGTAGATGAAGTATCCGTATTTCCTTTAAGCGGGTGATTAACTCTACCTACCAAAGTAACTGTTTGCAAACTTCCGGGAATTGATGTGGAAGAATCAACAGAAAAAGATCCAGTAACTACTAAGTTTTGATCATGTGCTGCACTGACGCCTGTATCCAATACAGGTAGCGTTGTTTGTACAGCACTGGTAGTTGCATTAGTTACCCCTGTGCCGCCTGCTGCAATTTGTGTGACTGTACAGTTAGTTGTTGTTGGAAATCTAATCGCGTTGCTAGCATCACTATAGACGTACTTGTATAAGTTAGCTACTGTAAAGTGAAACTTGCCAACCGGTGAAACAAAGTAAGTTACACCTGATAGTGAAAACGAAGACCCAGACTCTGAGAAGTCTCCCACAGCGACATTTGACATCGTTACTGTTGATCCGTCATCATCGTTTACCCATTCTACGTAAGAAGACTCATGGTCTGAACCCCCTATTGTATGAATAACACGGGCGTAATTAAAGCCTTTTCGCTGCGCGGCTACTGCTACCTTCCAAGATCCTGTTCTATACCACTTTGTAAAGTCTGGTAAGCTACTTGTGTCTAATCCATTAGTAGCTGCAGATAATCCTGTAAAACCTGAGTTGCTAGTTAAGCTGTCTCCCGATGCAAATGAAGCCAGGTTAGTTGTGTGTATAACTGATCCGTTAACTTCTAGCTTAAGAGTGCCCGTATTGGCGACACCACTACCAAATGCATTAGCTGGATAAGCATTTGCGCTAGCTGATGTGGATTCATTTATTGTGCCTACAACATTTGTCGCGCCGTTGAGAACACCATGACGTGGGGCGCTTAGAGCATACAAATCGTTAGCGTTTCTAGCTGTTCCTCCGGCTGTGGTTTCAATAGTTGAGTATCCTGATTTTGTTAGAGTGTCACCGAACGATAGATTTGCAGCAACGCCGTCAGTATCTTGATCGATATTGTTGACGTTAGGCGAGGCTGCAACGCTTCCGACAGCACCAAATGTAACAACTAGGGAGTCAATATATCCTGTCCAGGTATGTGCTGCTTCAATTTTTGCAACAATAAACTCATTATTACCTATTTCAATTGTACCGAAAGAGATGTGGTTTGTCATTGCATCGCTTGTATCAACTGATCCTATTGCACCGCCATCGGCGTCTGCCGTGCTACCTAATGCAAATGCATTTTTAGCATCCAAAAAGCCTGTAGTGTTTCCTGATCCGTCGTTTGGCATCTTAAAAGAAAGCTTAAACTTGTCATTTGCCCCAATAGAATCAGATGCACCAACTAGTGTTACATCACCTGCAATTGTGTAGGTAAAGTCTCTAACGGCAGCACCTGATGTGTTCTGAAACTTTCTATAATATGTACGCGTTCCTGATGATGCAGAATAGTTTGGGTTTCCAGCTGGGCCATTTGCCAATGAACCTCCATCACCGCTATTTCTAAAGTCACCTGAGTTTAGAGTATTACGCGGTGCGTATAGTCTTTCTCTATAGACCTGAAGTCCTGTATTGTGTGCAGTATCTGATCCGTGTACAAGACTTACTGATGAGTCCCAAGCGTTGCCACTAGCTGCGTCTGATTGATTTGCATACGTGCCTACCTGTAACCTATAGTCTTCATCTTGAAATGTCTCTGACAGGGCCGTAGCTGTATCAGAGACATTATAGAGTAATATGCCTGAGGCTGAAGCTTGCCCGGCGTTCGACAAATTGGATTTAAGAGGGTGCGCGACGCTAATTCCTGCTGTTAATGATCCGCCTAAAATGTAGTTTGCTGTCACGGTATCAGTTTCATCTACAGCAATCTGTTTCGTGTGATCTTCAGATCCGCCAATGTCTTCAGGGGTAATAGCAGAGATTGCATATGATACTCCTGAAGTCAGACCTGAATTTGATGTTGTAAAAGTATGATTTGTTGTCTTGTCATAAACATATTTGTATGCATTTGAAACTGTAACCTGATATCTTCCTGTACCTCCTGTAAAGTATGTGACACCAGATATTTGCTTAGACCCAGTTCCTGAATATGTTAACGTGTTTGCGCTGGCTGCCAGTGCGTTAGAGTCATTATCGTTTACCCACTCAACGTAGTTGGTGTTGATAACTGAGCCCTTGCTGTGCTTGACTCTTGCATAGTTCCAGCCGTTTCTTTGATCAGCTGCTGCCACTTTCCAGCGACCTGTTCGATGCTTGAAACTAGCAAACGATGCTCCACCGTCAAAGGTTCCTGCTGTGGCTGCTGACAGGTTTGTGAAACCCGAACCGTTTCCATTGACGTGTGTTCCTGTTCCTGATCCTGGTGATCCTGTTCCTGTACTTCCTGCTGTAAGGCTTAAGGTATATAAATCTGCACCGTTAACTTCTAGTATAAGTGAGCCAACGTCCGCGTCACCAAATGAATTCACAGGATAGTTTGTTCTGCTTGATGGTGAAGTAATATCTGCAACGACATCCTCGTTTAAGTCTCCAGTCTGATCGACTGTCCCGTTAAAAAGACCTCTTCGTAAATTGTTGCTATTTTCTGCTGTCGTGTATAAACCGTTAACGTCGAGAGCAGATCCAAGACCGGCGGAGGCTGCGACTGAAATATATGGAGGTGAAGCGGAAGATTGATTGTTTGCTGAGCCGAATGATAAGTCACCTGCAACTCCTGAGGTTACATTGCTGTCAATATCATCCAAGTCAGGTGCTGGTGCTGGAACTAGTAGCTTAAGAACCTCATTAAATCTATCAATAGGTGTTCCAATAGCTGTTGATGTAGTAAAGTCAGTAAAGAGTCCGTCAGTATAAGCACCATCTTCTGCTGCACCAATTGTTCCGCCAGGTAGTTGACTTGGATTAATGTGTTTGACTACAGCAGCATCATTATCATATACTAATAGTAAGTCATTACTAGCATCGACTGTAATTCCTGTTCCGTCAGTAGCAGCCTTCACAAAAGAATCTGCACCTGCATAGTCTAAAGATAGTTCTGTACTGTCTATAGCCAAACCGCCACTTGCCTTAAGATCTAGACTAAACGTAGTTCCAGATAAGTCCAAACCGTCTCCAGCTGCGAACGTTGTATCAGCATCAATTAGTGTCTTTAATTGTGTCAGCGTTATCTTTTTTGTAAGATTACTATCACTAGCATCAGCAATAGCAATTGAGTCACTTAAGTTGCCAGCGTTTCCATCAGCACTTAAGCCATGCACATGTATACGAAGATTGTCAGATCCGTCGTCTTCTAATCCAGCACCTGCAAAGTCTGTCGGCTCAACAGATAGTTTTGCGCCGTCTATTTTTAGACCTGCACTTGAATTAAGATCTAGACCCAGCACGCCTGATGCGGCTGCAATTCCGTCTCCGGCGGCAGCTGTCATTACGTCTGCAATCGATTCTTTCTTTGATGAGTCATCTGTGGCATCTATAATAGGAATTGAGTCATTAGCTACGTCGACAACAGCTGCTGACAATTCATTTAAGTCGACAGCTAGAGCCGCTCCGCCGCCACCAGATAAACCATTTCCGGCGGCGGATGTTGCAATTCTTAAATTGTCTGATCCATCATCTTCTAGTCCTGAGCCTGCAAAGTTTGCCGGCTCAACCGCTAACTCAGTTGAATCAATCTTAAGACCGCCTGACGCTTTTACATCTAGGCTAAATACTTTTCCTGTAAGATCTAGACCGTCACCTGCAGAAAATACTCCAGGCCCAGAAAACTGCGACCATGTGATAGCAGTCGTACCTACAGTAACAGCGCCATCGTTAGTACATACAAAACCTGTGTCACCATTTACTGTTCCTTGCTCAACAAAAACGTGGGCACCGCCTGTTATATCATCTTGATCTGCATCAGAAGCTCTTGTCAATGTCAGCGTGGTACCGGATAAAGCACCTACTATATAGATACCGTTCCATTTGTTATGTACGCCTGCCCCATTTGAATTAACACCGTCTTTAATTAGTACACGTCCACCAGCAGCCACTGAAGTTCCGTCAATTGTTAGTGAGTCGCCTGATGCACTAAATCCACCTTCGCCATCGGCTAAAATCAATGTAGATGCTGAGGCTGTGGATGCCATTGTAAACGAAGCTACTGTGGCGACGACAACAGAAGCCTTAGGATCTAGCCCTTGTGCCACTGAGTCCACATATGCTTTGATAGACTGTTGCGATGCCAAAGAAGTTGAGCTATTAGATGCCATGTTGTCTTCATCTAATATGGCTATAGCAGAAGGAGCTGAAGCACCGCCTGAAACGTTTCCTAATACTTTCATGTTAGCAATATTTGCCATTTTTGCTAGTGTAACACCAGAATCTTTTAGTCTTAGTGCATCAGAATTAATTTCAATACCAGTATCGTCAACACCGACTGAAAGTACTCCACTAGAAGCAGCTAAGCCAGAGCCTGCTAATCCTGTCGCGACATCATCATTCAACATGGAGTCTTCGACAGCAGTAGCAGCAATTGTTAAGGCTCCGTTGGCTGCAATTGTAGCGTCACCTGTTACTAGTGCAAATGCTCCTGCAGCAACGTTGGTCATGCTAACACGTTTTTCAGTTCCGTTATCTGACACCATAAACTCATCTTCTGTAGCATGAGGAGCTGCTGCCAATTCATCTAGTTCGTCAATATCGACTGATAATACACCTGATGTTGCTGCTAGACCGGCGCCTGCTTGAAACGTTGATATATCATCTATAGACTCCAGCTGATGTGTTGATCCGTCCTGATCCAGCATAAGAAACTTGTCGCCTGAGGCGACCTGGACATCTCCATACTCGCTGATATCTACATCTAGCGTGAGATTTCCACCTGCGCCGGCATCAGTCAAGTCTAAACCTGTACCTGGTGTTAAAACTCTTTCATTTGTCAATGTAGCGTCAGCTGCCAAGGTAACATATTGTGCGCCTGAAGGTGCACCAGATGCTGCGCCTAAGTCGTCAGAAACAAAGCTTCCTACAAAAATGTATGCATCGACAAATCTTGGGTTTTGTGCATGATCTCCGGTGCCCGGCGGATCTTGTTGAAAAAGAATACCGTTAAAATAGTCAATATACCAGTCTCTACCGTCCAATACTGGAATTTGAGTTTCGGCGCCGGTGCCGTTAACGTGCATAAATGGTTTTGCTTCATATCCAGTACCATAAGATGGAGGAACTAATTGAAGTGCACCTCCCGTAGCATTCAGTGTCTGTGTGTTAACAAAAACACCAGAGCCTTTCTTAGCCAAAGAATTAGTAGTTCCAGCTGGGGTCTGATAATCGTCTGGTAGTGACAATGCAAATGCATGACGGCCCGAGCCTGTATCTGAACCTGCGATAAATGATGCAGAAAGCCTTACATATTGAACAGCATTGCTGGTAATTGCATACTGAGTGGCTGTTGGTGATGCAGGAATATCCGTGCTAAATACTGTCTTAGCAGAAACTGTCAGGCCTGACGATAGTGCCTCGTTTGCCAACCCTTTGTTGTTAGACGTGTGGGCTTTGCCTTGTAGTTTCTTAAGAGAGATGTATTCTTTAGATGTCTCGTTTAATGCCATTTTTTAATTTCCTTTAGATCCAGCTTACCGAAAGCTGACTTAGACTTCCTGTCCAACTTGCGTTAGCAGTAACCCGTAAGATTATATATTCATTGTTTCCAACAGATTGTGTACCAAATGTACATCTATTGGTAGAGCTAGCTGTGTTGTCGAATGATCCGACTAGGCAACCATCACCGTCAGAGCCTACTTGTCCTGTTGAAAAAGATTTTCGGATATCTAACCATGCAGTCGCGAAATCAGATGATGTTTCAGGCAGCTTAACTGCTACTGATATATCTGACGTGTTTAATGTACCATCTGATAGCACGATTGTTGTTCCTGACTTGCTCATAGCTAAGTTAAAGTCCGTTTTTGATCCACCCGTATTATTGGTAAACCTTCTATAGTATGTTCTGGTGCCTGTTGCACTACTATAATTAATATTCCCGGACGGTCCGTTCACAATTATTCCACCATCTGATGAATTTCTAAAGTCTCCGCTACCAATTCCGGACAAAGGAGAGACCAGTGTGTCATTATAAACTATTAGACCTGAAGCGTGATTTCCAGCGGATCCACCTTCAATGTTTGTGGAGCTAGCCCACGTTCCTGAGCCTACTGCAGATTGATTACCATAAGCGCCGGACTGTAATCTATAGGTCTCTCCGTTAAAATTTTCTGCCAAAACTGTTGAAGTTTCACTAACATTATAGAGTAGTATTCCTGCAAGTGATGAGCTGCCGGCGCTACTTAAATTATTGCGCAAAGGGTGCGGAACATTAATTGAAACAGATAGTGATTCATTCAACATTTTTGTATCATTTATTGTTGCAGTGGCTGTAACACTAAGTGTTTTTCCACTATTTTCTCCGCCGCCAACTGACGGTAGTGATTGGCTCGGCACAGTACAGCTAGTTCCTGAAAACGTTATGCTTGAATTAGAATACACATCTTTGTATGCATTAGCTATTGATACTTGGTATGCTGCAGTTCCACCTGTATTATATTTTACACCTGACAAATATTTTGTACCTGTCATGCTTAAGCTAGCCAAAGAATTTGATGAAGCTGCCATGCTCTCGCCGGCGTCTGCTGTTTCATCTACTACCCATTCAACGTAATTTGTTGTATACGTAGTAGATACACTAACAACATGTTTTACCTGAACATAATTCCAGCCGTTTCTCTGGTGTGCTGTCCCAACCTGAAAATTTATGGTTCTGTGCTTAAACACATCGAACGCAGAACCATTTGAAAATTTTCCAGAAGCAATTGCGGAAATATTTATAAACCCAGATCCTGAAGTTAACATTGAAGCCGTGCCTGATCCTGGTACTCCGGCTCCTAATGAGCCGTCAGTCAAGTCTATTGTCCGGACTAGCGAACCGTTAACGTACAGCTGCAAGGATCCTTGATTAGCGTTTCCCATACTGTTTGCTGGGTAGTTTACTATGCCACCATCAAAGCTATTTGCCGCAACTCCTGAAGCCACCGTCCCTGTTATTACTGTACCAGAAGATACTGCGCCGGATCTGACATTTCCTGATGACGTAGCAGATGTGTACACACCGTTTGTATCCAAAGCACTACCTAGACCAGCGGATGCTGCTACAGCTGTGTAGCCTGATAAGGCGTTACTTGCCCCAAATGATAACTTGCATGTTGCTGTAGATGTTGTCATGCTTATTGCTGATAAATTAGGTGCAGGATCGGGTGCCAGTGACTTTAAGACTTCATTAAATCTGTCCACAGCAACTCCTACATTTGTACTAGATGTAAAATCAGAAAATAATCCATCAGTATAATCACCATCTTCAGCGGATCCTATAGCACCGGATCCTCCTCCACCGCCTGTAGAAGCAATAGTAATTGAACCATTTGCGTTATTTGTTACTGTGACATTTGTACCTGCTTGAACAAAATTTGTGGTGCCGTCTGATAGCTTTTGGATTGACCCACGGATGCCGCCGGCGCCTGGAACTGTTACGTTTCCTGTAAAAGTTGCCCCTGCTAGCTTTGCAACAACAGTGTCGTCAACTTCTAATTCTGTTGCTGTTATCTTTAATCCACCGCTTGTCTTGATATCTGTGCTTATTGTGCCACCGGCAATGTCTATTCCGTCGCCTGCGGTAAAAGCTGCTGCAACATCTGACGCGACTGTAATCGAGCCGTTTTCGTTGTTTGTGATTGTTATGTTGCTACCACCCTGTATAAAATTAGTGGTTCCGTCTGATAGCTTCTGGATTGATCCTTGAATTCCTTGTGGAAATTTTCCGGTGCCTGCGTAAGTAACTGTAGCTGAGTCTGTTTCTAGATAGCCCATTCCTGTTACAAGTTTGTTGCCCATCCCGGAGGTATTTGCATCATAATAGTACAAAACATCAGGGTCTTCTTGTGTAAATTTTACTTCAAGGTATGCGCCTGAATTTCCTGGTGTGCCGGCTGTTGTTACTCCATTTGTAAACTGCGCGCCGCTTCCGTGTGTTCCGTCGCTAGTCGTAGACAAAGCAAAAACTTTTCCGGACATACTAGAATCGCTTAAATCAAAGTAATAATCTAGTGTTTTAGGGGCTGTAATCATTGGTTTTGACTGACCGTCTATTACAAATGCTCCTCCTGCTGAGGCGACTGCGAGTACTGCCCTCTGCTTAAATGCTTGCCCTGTAAGTGACAATCCATCGCCGGCCGTGTATGAAACACTAGACTGGACTAAAGATTTAAGGCGATTAATAGTCAGCTTTTTAGTCACATTGTCGGTTGCATCTGCTACTGCGATGTGATCTGCCAGTGCTGCCTGTCCGTCTGTAAGCTCTGTCGATAGATTATGAATATCTAATTTAATATTGTCCGAACCATCATCAGAGAGCCCGTCTCCAGCTATGTCGCTAGGTTCTAGCGTAAGTTCTCCGGTGTCTATTTTTAGCCCACCGGATGATTTTAGGTCTAAAGACAAGGCAGAACCAGCGCCGCCAGTTAATCCGTCGCCTGCAGCAGACGCAGCAATTCTTAAATTATCTGATCCGTCGTCTTCTAAGCCTGTACCTGCAAAATTGGCAGGCTCAATAGCTAGCTGTGTATTTCCTGAAACTGCTTTTAGACCGTCTCCTGCAAAGTCAGCTGTATTTACAGCTAATTTAGCTGAGGTTATCTGCAAACCACCGCCTGACTGTAAATTAACACTAAATGTTGTTCCTGAAGCGGTGAGCCCATTTCCTGTTGTGTATGTTGTATCTGTATTTGTATCTGTTGCTGATATTGTAATAGAGCCGTTTACATTATTAGAGACAGAAACGTTAGATCCTGCCTGTATAAAGTCTGTAGAGCCATCTGATAGCTTTTGAATAGAGCCTTTTATATTTCCTTGAACTACAACATCTGATGTGAATGTATTATTAGCATTTAACTGTGGCGTTTTTGTGGTGTCAACACCTACTGTAAAAGTGCCGCCTGCACCAGCATCTGTCACGCTTATACCGGTACCTGCGGTAAACACTCTTTCGTTATTTAGATCACCTGTTGCCTCTAAGGTCAAGTATTTAGGGTCAGCAGAGCCTCCTGAACCTGAGCCGGCTTGTACGTCAGCTGATATCGTAAAGGAGCCGTCTGCGTTCTTAGCAACCTGAATTCTGTCACCTGCTCTTACAAACTCTGAGCCGGCATCGTCAGTAACAATACCACCTGTAACAGTCATTGGGCCCTTAATGTCTACAGATCCAGTAACACCTAAGCGTGTTAGGTAAACAACACCACTTGAGTCTGTGATAACTTGCTTTCCGTTAAACTTTAAGACGCCTGACTCGTTGTATAGTACGTTAGCTGTGTCTGTAGGCTTTCCTGCAGGAAACTTTACGCCTCCATGGGTGGTCAGCGCAGACCTTAAAGTTTCAGAATCTAG
>UEXM01000593.1_pt1 | contig 36916 bp, 20 predicted proteins | sample 1796661 | NCBI WGS metagenome assembly UEXM01 (sample SAMEA4772469, study PRJEB27181) | metagenome
TTCTCCTTTTTTCTTATGCATTAACGGATGCATAGCCGTCTTTTTTGTCAATTGTTATTTGCATATCAACACAGTCTTTCAACGTGTCAAGATGCGAGATTAATAAAACTGTTTTAAAATAATTTCTGATAATAGACAAAATGTCTACAAAGCCTTGCATGTTTTCTTCATCGAGTGCAGTACCGGGCTCGTCAAGGACAAAGATATCTCCCTTTGGCAAGCTAGAAACACTTAAGAGGGCTAGCCTGATGGCCATGGCAGAGATTGTCTTTTCCGCGCCGGATCCCATTTCTAGTGGCCTTGGGTCGTAAAGTGGGTGCTTGATGAAAATATCTAATCGCTTTCCGTCGTCTTCAAAGAAAACTTCGAAATCTACGATATTTGACAAAATTTTGCCAATTTCTTCGTTGATAACTGGTAGCTTTTTACGAATAACATCAAATGCAATCCCATTTGGGTGCATACACTGTTTATACAGATCATATGCTGAATATTGCTCCTGTAAAGTCTCAAACGACCTCTTCTGGTTTTCAATAAACTTAACTTTCTCTTCGGCTGAACCCACTTCTTTATAAAGATTTAGGATTTGGTTATTGCATTTTTCGGATTTAATCTCGTAGTTTTTGTGATCATACTCAAAAGCAGCCAATTGAGAATTCAGGCTTTCAAGATTTTCGATAGCATCCTTGTTTGTTTCATATTCAGAAACCTTGTGCTCTAACCTTTCAATCTCTACCATAAGAGTAGAAATGCATGCTTCATTTTTATCAATTTTGAGATCCAAATTGGTAACACTATTAGATAGCCCATCACGTTCTGCCAATATCTTCTCATAAGCTTGGATTTTTGTCTCAACAAGCTTGGGATCCATCGAAGTGACCTGCTCATCAATAAGATTGATACTTGCTTGGATAGTGTTTATTCTCTTTTCATTCTCTGGAATGTTAGCTTCTGCGACTAAGGCATCTTTAATAAACTTGCATGTAGGATAAGTGGTGCCACAAGGAACGCCGTCTAATAACTTTACTCGCTTTTGATTCCTAGCTCTATCTTCCGCCTCTTTATTCAATTTCTTCTGTAATTCGAGGATGTTGGATCGCAAGTTCTCGATATTCTCCCTTTCTCCATATAAAGAATCTCTAGAATATGTCTGTAGGAAATCACAAATTGCGCGATATTCGTTCTTTTTAGAATCTCTCTCTTGCTTATCAGCCTGTACTTGGTCTCTGGTGCTAACCATTTGACCCTTCTTTCGGCTCAATTCACCTCTCACCTTAACTACATCTATTACCTCAGCTGGAATAGATCTGATTTTTTCCCTCAGTGTTGCAACCTGAGTTGAACATTCTAGTGCCTTTGTTTTATAACCTCTACACAGAGCCTTCTTTTGCCTAAGTTCATCTTCTTTCTCGCTTAAATCTATCCTTAGTTCAAGAATCTCTTGGTTAAAGTCCCTATCTTGAAGCTTCTTCATCTCTAAGCTAATCGGTGTCGCATCCTCATTAGCCAACTTGTATTTGCTGTCAAAAAATTTAAGGTCTAGGAAGTTTGCCAAAATCTCTTTTCGTTTTGTTGAACCTTCTTTGATAAAGGAAAGAGAATCTAATTGGCTTGCCATCGATGAATAGAGAAAATCGTCTAGATTTCCAAAGACTTTCCGAATGTTTTTATCAGTTTCGTTCCTAGTAGTCCCATTTAAGCTCTCAAGATCATCCTCTATTGGACAATATACGCTGAAATTGGCATCTGTTTTTGCCTCGGTAGAAGTCTCTCCTTTTAGCTTTTTGATGTATTTTGAGGCTGTTCTTTCGATTGTATAGTCTAAATTTCCAATGGAAATGGTAGCTTTTCCAAAGCATGCCTCTTTATTTTGGTTAATAATATTTAAGTTCTTTCTATCGTTTTTTGATGTAGAATTAAACATTGTAAACAATAATGAATCAATGATGCTGGACTTTCCAGAATAATTCTTTCCAAAGATACCAACAATCCCGTTTAAGTTCTCAAAGTTTATAGAATTAGAGCTTCCATAATTAAAAAGATTATCAAATTCAAGAGAGCGAAGCTTCCAATTAACGTTTCTTGAGATCTCCTCATTGTCTTCTGCAATTTTATTATACTTTGAATTAAGTGCCAGAACCTTATCCATAAGATCTTTTTCGACTTCATAGTCTTTGAGATACTCTTTAATCAGCTTTTCCTGAACTTCGATATCTCTCAGGTCTTGAGCCTCCAAATCATTTGCCATATCCTTTACATTACCGCGCTCTCCCTGCGATCTGTTTAGCCGGGTAATTGCTACGGGATTGAATCTTCTTTTTGCCACATCAGTAGCTCTCCTCATTACGTCTAAGGGAAGATTGTTTTGAGTAACTAAACGTAGGCGGCAACCTTCAGGTACCTTGACACCTTTAGGCATCTTGCCCTTTGGGGTAAGATTGATGGTAACGAATGGAATAGGATTTTCCAAGACAATATGCTTGCAAGTGAAGCTCTCTTTGTCTTTAATGTCCCAAACCAGATACCCTTTATCGTTTGTTTCACCATGATTCTGTTGGACTGTGGAGCCACAATACCGAATGCGTCCTTCATCGTCAAGGATTTGGTTTGTCTTGTGAATGTCTCCTAAGAAAGCATAATCGTGGCCTTCAAAGATTTCGATAGGGTGTTCGCCGTGGGTCATAATATAACCAGTATCAGTTTTGACACCAGAAATCGATCCGTGGTAAAGTGCAATATTAATCTTTTCTGAATCAGACGGTGATACCCAATTATCTTCATCAAACACAGAAAGGACGTTTAAAGCTGCGAAATTGTCTAATACTACCTCTCCTGAATCTTTAAGAAGGTGTAATCTTGGATGTTCTAAGGCTTCTGCAATTGGGGTTAGAGCGTCTTGTCTACTTGAGTTTTTAAGATTGCCGTCATGGTTACCTAGAATAATATAGGTTGGTGCGATATCTGCCAAGTTTCTAAAAAACTTCGTACACATTTCAACAAATTCTGGTGAGATTTGAGTCTTGGTGTGTGCGATATCACCACAATGGATAATGTAATCTACATTTTCCTCTCTTAGTGTCTTATATAGCTTTTCGAAAACTATACCATACTCATAGTGATATTTTAGATTCTTAATATGGGTATCTGCAATGTGAGCAAACTTCAAAATATATTCTCCTACTAAATGGCAGAAATTGCATTGATCAAGCTATCGTAGCTTTTCACAAATTTGGCATTCTGACTTAAAACTGAAACCTCTTCTTTTGACATATCTCCAATATCCCTCTCGTCAGGATATTCTATTTCTCTTACCTCTACTCCGTACTTTAAAAACAATTTTTTAATAAATTCCGATTTCTTTTTTGCATCTGGATCAAGAGCCATTAAAACTGGTGTATCATTGTTGGCGATCTTTCTAAAGAGCTTTGAGGTTTCTCGAATTGTGGACCCCAAGATTGGAACAGCATTATGTGCTTTAATCGCATCAAATACACCCTCTACAATTGTTACTTCTTCCTCAAAATCGACATATAACTCATTAAAAACAATGTTTCTTGAAACTGGTGGGTTCATATATCGCCTGTAATCATCGGCAAATGTTCTGGCTATGAAATAGTTTAAATCCCCTTGTCCATTAAAAGAGGGAATAATAACTCTGTTCTTAAATGGGCCTTCTGTGGTGTATCCCATTTTCCATCTCAATATATCGTATTTACCAATTCCTCGTTCTGCCAGATATCTCAATGCTTTAATATAAGACTTACTGCTAGATGGTATTGTCAAACTCTTAAATCCTTGAGGCATCTCTAATATCTGCTCTCGCTGTTCTACGACTACTTCAACTTCGAATAACCTATCAAATTCTCCTAAATCCTCCTGATGGCCACTAAGTTCCTTCCATTTTTCCTGTTGCGAGAAGCTTCCGAAACGACGAATAACACGAAATAGGTTTTTACCTCGTGCATCGCAAATCCAGCATTTATAAACATTCTTCTCAACATTAACAGAAAATTTATTTTTATGATGCCCACAATATGGACAAGCAAACAAATGTTCTTCGTTTGATTTAAAGCTTCTACCAAGGATGTTGTGAAGTATGGAAAGTTTCTCATTCATACTCTTAATATAACACACTATTTTCTACGTGTCAAGGATTATTTTTGATCCTGCTTTTGCGACTACTACTGCATCTGCGATATCATAGCAATATTTTTGTACGTTACCATATCTGGTATAATCGATTGGGAATTCTTTGGTTTCCAAGAAATGTTCCATTACCACTTCCTTTGCTTTTTTTCCTCTCGGTACTTTTATGCCACATTTAGATCTCGCGGAGATGGGCGTGACATATTTTGGTTCAAGACTTAGCATCTTAAAACAAAGCCAAGACACTACACCGTTGAAATTTTGTAGAACTGCCATTGTTTTGGCGGTTGAGCCTCCGCGACGGAAAAACATCAAAGCCTGCTCAATGAAGATATGTTCTATATCCTCTTCTTGTAAGTTGTGAGTTATGTAATCTTCAACGACCTTTGCCTTGTGTAGCAGCCCTTGAGTTTTACGTAAATCAATATAATCTGTTTTTACAACTTCACCATCTTTTAGCAAGCAAACACCAATGATGCTTGTACTAACATCTAAGCCTAAAATCATTAAATATCCAATTTTAATTTAAAAGTTAAATCTCTATCTTGTGTTTTCTTAACTGGGGTTGCCATCGTAGCAACACCTATTAAGTTTTTATCTTCGTCATATATTCCAATTTTCGAAATATAAGTTATTTTCTGGAAAGAACCTGTCGGGTCTGAATATGAAGAACTTACAATATTCTTAATAGACAGATTAGCTGGCTCTGCATATACGTAGGATCCTGTTGACGGGTTCGCATCTTGACCAAAGTTAATATAAGTGGGGTTGTTGGAGTGGTTCATTTCTCCCTTATCAGCGTGAGCAAACATTGTCAAATTTGGAATTTTATTGACACCTTTCATATTCAAAGAATAGCTGGATGATGGCACTGTTCCAGCTGGAATTCCATCGTTTGCACCTACACCGAAGAACAGCCATGAAGGTTCTCTAAGATTTCCCGGATCATTTAAATAGTTCCTTGTTGTAGCGTCCAGACTCCAAGATCCGGTCAGTACCAAGAAACCTTCATCATATAGAGCTACACCGGCAATAGATCCAGAGCCAGTGCTTCCAGATGGTCCTGTCTGAACCATTTCGCCGTTGCCTCGTTCGTCTTTAAGAGTACCAACTAGGGTACCCGATAAGTAAAAATTTAATTCCAAAGAAGTGGACTTCAAAGAGCTTCCAAAAAGAATTGATGGAATAGATATTAAATTAAGCTTCTGTGTTGCTTTGTTACCAAAAGAAGAACTGTAAGCGAATTGCGGGCTTCTAATAATGTAATTATTGAGCGTGTTTTTTAAGGCATCAACTTCTGGCCTCGATTGTCCAAGCTGAAAATAATCCCTTTTAATACTAGAGGATAGGGGATAGGAACCAGATATCACATCTCCGTACAAAAAGTCAGAATTGAAAGAGGTTGTAGATACCGTTTTCGGACCTATCAAGCTGCTTCCTTTTGTAACAAAAGGATAGACTAAACCAGTGTCTGCTTCATTTCTGTCTACGTTTATTTCGTATAAAGACACAAATCCAGTAGGAACATTAGGTACCGATCCAGTAAACTTACCCACTATGTGGGTCTGCTTATTCCTGTATATTTTAGAGTCATGTATTTCAAACAACTGCTCTGGATTAGTCTCCAGAACATTGTATAAAATATCTTTACTTTCAAATTTTTTAAAAGTCATAACACCTATAAGTAGTATGCACTGTCTTTTTAATTATATTAGTAATCTAATCTGACGCGCAATGTCAATTCGTTTGTTGGGTCTTTTTTGAGAGGCTCAGAGATTTTAGCAACAGCCAACAACTCATTGTCTTCTGAATATAAACCAATTGTAGTAATGTAAGATGCCGGAGCGTCTGTTGAATTATTCTTAACCCGAATCTTACTTCCCGAGAGGTATGTGGGATTTGAACTATAATTAAATTCATTTGAGCCAGCCCTACAGAAGTAGATTGTAGAATTTAATTCGGTTGTATTGTTATAATCACAGTCAGTCCAGCGATTTCTGATGCCGTCGCAAGATGACGAAATCTCTGACCCGGTAAGCACTGCGGCGATTGAAGAAGTGTCGTATGTGGCTGCTGGTGCACCAAAAGCTCCATCAAAAACAGAAGCAGTAAGAACCGCGATGCCAGCTTGATAATAAAGAAGCCCAACACCTGTACCCTCGACCGCATCCGAACCCGTGTATAGGACGGCGTATTCGCCCGCAGGAGAGTTAGTAAGATAAGTGGCTGATGCGCCATAATCACTAATTGTCAAAGTATCGGTAGGTGCTACGGGGGTTCCGCCAGTTAAAGCAGTTAGAATAAAAGATCCTTTTTTGATCTCATCTTTTGTCAGTAATCTTGAGAAATTGACAAATAAACATTCTTTCAGCTTTGTGCCGCCAGATGCAAAGTCTCCATCTTGGTCAAACTGCCTAATTGATCCAGTAGAGTCATAACCTACGAGGACCTGCGCCATCTGATTATAGATGTTAATTTTTTTAGAATTCTGAACGCTGGATGCGGTATTCAAGGCGGAGCCTGATGAATACCCCACTGTAAGATCAAAGATATGGTTAGCCGAGGAGCTTAGGTAGGGATAATCATAAACAGATTGAAACATCCCGTGCGCATAATTTTTGATGTTTTCATCTGCATAAGTTCCAGAAACAATTGTTCCTGTGAGTGGAATTGCCTCGTGAAGCATTGTTCGCGTATTTGCAACGTCCTTGTCTAATACTAAAGTTTTAAATGTTGTAGCCATGTCTTAATAATCCTATGATTTATATTTAAATAATCTAACGGGGAGATCAACACTGTTGCCTGTTGTAAGCCCAGTGACTCTAACGGTTGTGTCGATATAATAATATGTGTCTGTGCCGTCATTCACTTCCGATCCCAAAGTTGTGAATAAGTAGGTGCTTGATTGCACATCCAAAGATGAACGAAGGCCAAATAGAAGTCTGCTTCCTCTTGGGCCGGCAATTGGTGATTCACCGTCCCCATCGAAATTCGAGATGTCTTCAATATATGTGTCCGAAGCCACAGAATATGAAGCTATGGAGTCATCGTCTACGAAGGTAGGTGATGCAACTGTGCTACCATTTGGGGTTGTCAAAGAAAATAATCTGTTATCCATCTGGATTTGGTATTGGCTTTCATATAAGTCTGATGGGATTTTATTTTCTGGAGAAATAGAATCCGTGTTTAATCCCTGATCCAGTGTCAATGGGTTTGACTTGGAAGTTGCTGCATTATATCCACCTATATCGCCCAATCTGGTTTTGGCGGCTAGTCCTGTGCCCGGAGCCCTCATAGTTGCTGAGTCGGCAGCTACTGGAATAATATTCCCTCCCAGTGGCTCGGTGGGAGATGTAAATTCTGTTCCGCCACCTGTCGAATCGGATCCATTAAACAACATAATTGGCAAATATAAAATATTAGTTCTTGTAATCGTGATCAGCTTCGACTTCAAGTTTGAAGTATTGTTTGTAAATGCTTCAAGAACTGGTGTTTGTAGAATTTCCAAATCATAAAAAGCAGATCCTCTAGGGTCTGTTCCATTGTAGTTTTCGTAATTGATTTCGTCATCACCAAGTGCAAATTTGGTAATTTTAAAACTACCGTCGCCTCTTGCTAATCTTTCTCTTCCTAAGTCTGTTAATACAGCGTCTAAAATGATATCACCGCTGTTATCTAAAAATGACATATTAAGCCCTCTTAATGATTAAATATTTTTTCACATAATAAATAGTTTGAAAATATGTATTTTTCAAAAACATTTTAGTTTATTATTCGGCTTCCGACGCTTCTATCACGGTTGCCTTAAAATTTAAATTCAAATCAACAGCTTTTCCTGTCTGTTTTGAAGTTAATCTTAACTTAAATTGTTTTCCAAAAAGACTTTCTTCTTCTCTTCCTAAAATACTCGTTGGGCCGGGAGTGAGAGACTCGTAAGAGAGAGTATCTACTGGCGGAACTACTTGAGTTATTCTAGGTACAATATTAAGTAGTCTCTTTAAATTTTTGGTTGTATCTGTTTTTTGTTTTTTAAACTCATACGGTTTAATTATAGGATATATAATTCCGCTGTTCTCAATGATTTCTATCTCTATGACTCCAGATGGATAAGAAATTGTCCCTCTTCGGTCTGCAACTCTAAAAATATAATAATATTTTGTGTTGCTTCTGACGATATCATCATACGTTGCAGCAGGTAGTGTGCCGGCTTTTATCGAGTTTATAGTAGTAACTGTTCGCGCAGTTCGGAAAGAATCATAACTTTCCGGAGGACTTGAAAGCCTCCTAATCTCAAAAACTGTTCCTAAATTTTCTGTTTCATCAGATTTATATAATATTGGCTGAAAGTCATTAAGTTTTCTTGACTTTCTATAATTTGTAATAAATGTGTCTTCTGCATCCGAAAAACTAACTGGTACTATTTCTATTTCTCCTTGGCCAGAATTCATGAAGAGGGATAGTTTATCAGCCACGTCGCGATAAGTGATCACATTTACATTTGGATAAATTGGAGGATTGTCCAAAATCATGCCTTCACTGATATAGTAAGGCATTTCTGCAAATTTTAAGGATGGTCGTGTTAGAATTGTGAGAGAATATTTGTTAATTCTTTTGTAATCCGCAAGAATGCTTATTGAACTTGCTGCTTCAATGAAATCACTATAGCACCCATTAAAAGTTGCTACGAGAGATTCTAATTTTTTCGTTTCCTCAGTGAGAAGAGCCTCAACCTGCTTTAGTTCTTCTTGCTTTTGCAGCAAATACGCCTTACGTTTTTTCACAGAGGAAACGACCCCTGTCGTTGCGGCAGTTGACTCAAAAGAGTCATCAAATTCCACTAACCCTGTATTGAGACGCGGGACATCGACGTTATCAAGATCAAATGTCTGAGGATCATTGGGAAAATCTATGAAGTAAAGACCGCTTGATTTAATTAGCTGATTTTCAGAAGGAGAGTTTGGGAATGGCAAAGGTATGGCAGTCAATCCATTGATTTTTTGATAAATCCTCTCTATATCGTTTAATTCAAGTTTGTCTACGGTAAGACCGGTTTGGTTAGATTTTTTACTTTCTGCCGAGGCTCTGATTGCTGTTAAGGCCATGCCTGAAGCTCCTGTTGCCACGATTCCTCCGATGGACGCGATGAGTGTTAATGTTGCGGATGCAGCTTGCTGGGCTACTACACTTCCGAAAAGGCTTCCGACTATTCCAGCACTCGAAGGCGCAGAGCTGGCAGCAGATAATGTTGCAAATGCGCCCGGTATGGCGGAACCGAAGGTCAAGATGGCGGTTGTTACGAGAGCAGCTGTGATTATCAGCCCAATTACCCACGCTTTGAGCTTGGCGTTTCTCTTCTTTTCATCTGTCAGTTCTTGTACAATAATTTCTTGAATTTGTCCTAGAACTCTTACATTTCTAACTGTAGTTTCTATTTTTGCTAAGGTTCCAAACCCCGTACCATTAGTGTTACTCAGGCATTCCCAAGAGCTTCTTATGTCTCGGAGTGATTGTACCTCCCCCTCTGTCAACATCGATAAATTTATATCGGTCTTAGGCAAATTTCCTCCCGACAAGACATTCTGTGCGACTAAATCTATTTCCGAACCAGAATTTACCTTAACCATTTCTCTAGAGAAAAATTGATTTTGATCCGCAGCTTCAGCCAATGCAATGGTTGTTTGTTGATCCAATATCTTCTCTTTAAAATCAGGAGAAAATCCGGGTAAGGCATCTGGAAATTCGGCATACATTTGCTCATAAGAAGCCCTGATTATTCCTAATCCGATCATATTTTCTAAAGGCTTCTGTATTTCTGTAACATATTGTTCTAAATTTTCTCTAAAATCAAATACTTTGTCCGGCTGTGCTGAGAATTCATATTCAGATCCTATAATAAATTTGAAAGCGTTAACCTCGTATCGATACACCTTTCCATACTTAACTTGTGTATCTATATATCTGATTCCTCTATATCCTTTTTCTGCTGGTATCCAGAAGTTTTGGATTGGGTTGTCTGATCCCTCTTCGAACTTCTTTATTCGATAGAAAAGAACATTAGATTGATAAGTGTTTTTCTTACCTTCTAAAATCTCTTTGTAATTTTTAAAGTTATCATCATTTGATATTAATTCATTAATTGTGTCCACAAGATCGTCGAGGGCGTTTTCATAATTGTTGGTCAATGTCGTTCTACCAACTAATTGTGAAATGGTGTCTAGCCTATAATCTGCCTGTTCACCGTCCGTTAAAAAACCTTTATCTCTTAAAGATTCAACCGTGGTGGATCTCTGACGAGGCGAGGGCGGCCCTAGAGAACTTTTTGGCGGAAGCACTTCATACATTACTTTTAACATTTCTGGTACATCATAGAGATTTATAGGCATACCTTTCAGTGCAGGTGAGACCTTAAAAGAAGTCTGTGTATCGTCTTGGTAACTAGAAGATAAATAAGAGTTAATGAAGGGAGTGCTGTCTATAATTACAGAATTCTCTTGTTGAGATATTTGAAAGTCTTCCCTATTCATAAGATTGCAGACTGCCATAAGCAATCCGCTAGCTTTCAATGCTTCTTGAAACTTATCGTCTTCTATATTATCGGGAGGATTGGTGAAGTATACTTCGTTATAGAAAGGAAATGAATCTTTAACAGACTGTTTATCTAATGCTTCTATAAACCCGTCACTGTTCATGAAAAAGTCTTGAATAGGATCTGGAGGACGAACTGTTCTACCAGAGTTTTGCCGAGCTGACTGATTTAGTTTTCTCATCACGCGGCGTTTTGTTATCTTCTCCGTATCGATTGAAAATATTTTATAAAAATTTGCCAAATTTGCTTCGACTACACCTGCGGGCTTTATCGTGTCTTCATAATTTTCAAGTCCATAATTATATACAAAGTTAACAGTACCAGCTATGGCAGATTTGTTATCAACCGAGGAGACGTACTCTATTGGACTATCTAAATTTATTTTATATTCTGCGAGAGGAGTACCCAGAGAAGGTATAATTTGGTCTTCAATATAAGAGTCAAAGTTATCTTCTGGGCTCACTTTTGTTCTGCCGGAGGGAGTGAAGCCAGCAGGAGATTCTAGGGCGAATTCATTTAAATATTCTGGCGTTATGTCAAGCCCTTCTTTTGCCGTTTTTATGTCTAAGGTAGTGTCAGGTCCATCTAATTCAATAACAGATTCTTGTGATTTCGAGGGCCGGCCAAATTTGAATAATAATAACTTGGTATTCGCTTCTTTCTCAGTTGGGTTGTATAAATTTCTAGTATCGTATACCAGTTCTGATCCGTCATATGACCAGAAACTCTGGATAGTGTTTCTTATAGGATCCGTAGATTCCCCCGTATTTTGTGATAGTGAGAATGCTTTTATATTTTTTATTGGCATTTGCGCCTAAGCCTCGCTTATTCTGTTAAATCTATGATGAAATATTCATCTGGGTATGATATCCGGTCAAAACCAACACCAATCCTAAATCTTTCGTCATTATAAATACTTGCTCGGCAAAGAATTTTGCCATTTGAATTCAAATTTGTTAATTTTTCAAAAATTGGATTTCTCACATCCGGAAGGCCGTTAGCATCTTCTTTAAAGCCAGACAGATAGTCAATCTTTACTAGATTCATATAATTTTGTTTGATGGTATAGTAGGTGTTTGGATCATAAATATAATCACCCTCAATGGATGGGGATAACCATTGATTTACGCATTTATCCGACTTGGATGCGAAAATAGCTCTTATTTGGTTTGGCATGGCTCTTACCACTTTTAGCTCTGCTGATTCTCCACCTTCCGTATCCAAAGTTATTCCGAGATCTAACCCCAGTGCACTGATAATATTGGTGGAATTGCTTAAGTCGAAATCTTCTCTAGACAGTTCCCATTTCTCTCTATTTCTCAGGAACATGTTGGCAAAAGTATTTGATGCATTTGTTTGAGGCTCTACTTCTAGTCCAGAAGTATATACTGTATCAGGTATCACTCTTTCTGTATTCAAACCATCAGAATCCGAGAACAGCGAGTTAACTGGTAAGTATGTTTTCTTTTGCGACGCATCTTGCAATGGTGGATCTTCGTTAAAAAATTGTCGATTTAACGACATTCCGTTTTGTTGTAGATAATATGATATTGAAAGTTGAGAACCTAAAATATCATCATAGCTTTTCTTAAAATGCTCGTTTGTCATGATATCAAAGTTAAACATGTTCGATGAATTTAAGTTTGTTTGACCAACCTTAATAGGAGATAAAAAAGCGTAGTAATTTAACTCAAAGTTAAAATATGCAGATGACAAGCGACTATCTTCAATCGGTGGTGAATTAAACACGTCTTGGTATATAGATGTAGATAATTCTGCAAAGCTGCTTAACTGATTTTTTATTAATTTTCTAAACTCCCTATCTGCTCGCGATTTCATTTCGCTTTTAGAAACTAGAGTAGGGCCAGTGGTAGAATTCTGAGCGAACCCTAGATAATCGTATGTTGGATCTGTTGCCCGTTCAAAATCCACAATTGTTCCAAAATCTCTGTTGACAGTCAGAAAGAATGAATCCAAATTATCTTTGGAGTACACTTTCGAATATGAAGAATTAACTTGTGATGTTACTCCTGATTTTCCAATTATATCAGTCAACGTGCTCACCAAACTTGTTATATACGACTTTAATATATTTAATGAACCTTCGTGCTTAATCATATTTTTCAGGTAAGAAATTAAGCTGTTTTGACTTATATTCAAATCTTGATTCAATGTCAGAATTGTGAATGCTAGAAAGCGCATTTTTGATGATTTGAGTTCCAAATCCGAGTTAAGTTCAATTAAGTCATCTGTTGTTTTAACCATCCATCCCAGAATGCCATCCTGTATTCTCATATTAAGAGAATATTGATGCTTACCTAAATTTACTAAGTCTTTATCATTAAAGGCTATGACTTTTTCGTAATCCATTCCATTCAAATTTAAGTCATTGATTTCTATCAAACTACCAATTGTTTTTGGTATCTGATTTTTATAAGAAATATATGGCTTGTTTTGGAAATCTCTGATATCGGATACTTTTCTTCTTGTTATCCCCATGTGAATGATATTAGATCTGCCTATTATGGCTCTTCGATTTTCTGTGGGCAATCTTGAATTACTCAATAAATATCCGAAGTCGCTATTGTTCATTAGGAACTTCTGTATATCGAAGATGAAAGTACCTCTTACTGATTTGTCTTTTCCGTATGATACGAGCAGGTCAGAAACGGTAGAATTAGTACTAGGGGGGCCGGAAGTGTACACCTTAATATCAAATATATTATTATAAAAATTTGTTCTTTGATCCTCGACAGGAATATTATCACTGCTCGGACTTGGTGTAAAGTCAGTTGTCCCTGCCCCTCTTTGCGAGAGGGATTCGACTTGAAGTTGCCCTCCTTTAAAAAGCTCTACAATAATGGCTTCTTGTTGTTGCTTAGATTTTCGATAAAAGGAAAGCTCAAATGAAAAGTTTAAAGCCTCTGAAGCCTTGATACTGAATATTGTCGAAAAAGGATACCTAAATCCGATATCAAGTTTTTTGACAGTGGGATTGAGAGATCCATCTAAAAATGTTGGAAACATCAAATCCTGTCGAACAATAGACTTGCCAGATGGATCTTGAAATAAACTATAAAAATTTGTTTTTTGAGATAAATCTAAGGCCGGTGACCCAAACCTATTTTTACCTGTTTCGAAATAATATTGCACTTCCACATTATAACTGTTATCACCACGGTCATCAATCTTATCTGAAACTATTATTTTTTCTATACCAATCATCTATTAACATTCCTTTATATCGGTAATTGTCACATTTGTTCCGTAAATATCAGAAATTACTTCTCTAATTAGAACATTGTCCTCGTTTACATAGTCTTTATCCGTGTACAAACCTTTTGATTTTAATACAGATACAGAGTTGTTTATCACCTCTCTATCAATATTTGAATCGACAAAAATATCAAAATAATATTCTACGTTGTTTGGGTAAAGTTGAGTTATGACTTGATCCTCTTCCGAAACAGAATCTAATAAAATTCCATTAACGACATTGCTCTTCTTATTTCTGGCAAAAGTCAAAGGAAGCAGGGTTTCTCCCACTTCATAGACTTCTATGTTAAAGTTGTCGATTTCAAAATCAGTATTTTCTTCTACAATATCTGCTAATATGGGCTGTTGTGTTATATTTACAAAGCTGCCGTCTGGAGCTAAATTTGAAGATATTGTTCCTAGTCCCTCGTTTCCTGCATTAGATACTACTGAATCTGTGTCGTCCATTGGCGCGTCGCCTCTGGCGAATTCTGACATGTCAATCCCTTGTTTCTCGACAGTACAATCCACATCGATGTTAATCTGAGGTATTCTTTTTTGCCCAAATTCGGTAACATAATCTAAATCATAATTCTTTATTATACCACTCAACATTCTTATATTGATGGCTGGATAGTTTTGGCCCGTCATTCTGGCACTGCCAAGAGGATTTGCGAGAACTTCTTTTTTAAGCGGAGCTATTGTAGATATTTTTTCACCATTTCCAAAATCGACTTCCGTACCCTCGCTTCCTTTGCTAGTAAATTTATATTGAGTTTGTAGCTGTGGAGTCAATGCTGTAATTCTTTGCTGAATTATATTTTGGTCTTCTGTTAATCCGGCGCATTCTGCATCATATAGGATATTATCATCGAAAAAGGCATAATAAACAGGCTTCATCTTACCCATTGACAGAAGCTGCTTTCCATATGGAGTCAGTTCTATATCAATTACTTGTTCTTTTTTATTCATAAAGAGCATTTATTTCTTCTCCCTTTCAGATGTTTTGATATTGGCTTGCAAGCTAGCATCTGTATCCAGCGCGGCTTTTCTCGATTCTGTGGTGGTGGAAGTATTCCCTATTGTTATATCGTCAGTTCTAGATGGCGGCAAGCCTGTCTGAGAACGCGGAGGTCTTGTGGCTATAGTTGCCTTTTCGATTGTTCCGTATTGGATAGATGAGTCGATTTTTGCAAACTCAATGAGTGAGAAATAATCGTAAGGCCAGTTATAACTATATGTGTCTTCTGTTAGGTTTGCGCCGATCAATAAATTGCCGTACTTTGTCTTTGCTCTTTGTTTGACTTTGAAGACCATCCACTTAACTTTGTCTTTTAAATCTTCTAGGAGATTATTGGTTGTCAAGAGGGGGTGGGAAATAGTAGCTGAAGTTTCCTGAAACTGGTTGCCGATTTTAGGAGCGATGTTTTGCCATATATAGGATAAGTCGTTCTTATCAAAAGTGTGCTCAAAGTCAAAAATGTACATAGCAATTGGTCTGGCACTTTTATTTCTAAAGAAGTCAAACTGTGGCGGGAATACATATCTATCTTTTATCTTTTCTGACATTTCTATAATACTTTGATCGGTTCCAAGAGGGAACAGTGATTTGACTGTTACCTGATTCATTATTGTTTCAGTTAAGCCGGGACTAGATTCTATGTTGTCAGGTGACATTAGCTTTTTTATACTGTCTACGTATGTAGGGGATACAGGTAATTCAAAAAAGCTTCTCCTTGCTTGATTAGAATTAACTACAAGGCTCTTTGTCTTACTTATATTCTCCGCCTCGATGAAAGGTATGGCTACAACGCCCTCGAATACTGTCTTAGCTTCTGCCAATTTACCTATTTTCTCTGATTGGGATTCAAATCCTACCACGTCTTTGAGTGATTTAACATCTCCGGCGTTATAAGTGTCGTTAATATCTGTTCCGGGAACACGGTTACTGAGCCATTCTGGTTCGATATCGTCGATTTCTAAATAAATGCCTTCTGCATCTTTTGGTACTAATCCAAATTGGTGCCAGATTCCCAATGGTGTTGTGGTTTTTCCATCATATCCATCCCAAGGGTCTCCGCTGTCCGAAGGAAGAGTGACATCATCTAGATAATCCTTAGTGGCATTATCGAAGCCGTCCTTGGCATAAGGGCTAAAATTCAATATTGGTGTCTCAAATTTAGTCTGAATTGCCCACACAGGTCTCAATTCAGATGGATTTTGTTCGTCTCGTATAAGCTTTTTATTAAATAAGTTAATTGATGAGGTAAGCTGCATAGCATAGTTGTTAACTCTCTTTCTATGCATAGGGTAATCAATATTATCACCACTTGGCCATAAATCGTTCGATAAGTCACCATCGACTCTCCAAGATACAACCGATGCGCTTGCAAAAATATCATCTAAACTAAATGCGCCGGATGTTGTGGCTGTATATAAAACGTCTACCCAAGCCTCCCCATTGTAATAAGGAGGAGTATGAGAGACATTATATCCAAATAAACCATCATAAACTGGAGAGTCTTGAAACGATAGAGCCGGTGTGGATGATATGACGGCACCATCTATTGTACCATCAAAAGAACCAGTACCTGCTAATGGTGGGCCAAACGCGCTTGGGCGAGAATACATATTCAGAGTCGTCAATCTAAGTGCAGTAGGAGGGGTCGTGCCGCCGCCTGCTCTAATGCCAAGGGCATCGTTGACGGATTTTTTGGTATAATACTCTTGCGGTACTGGATAATCTGTGGCATCTGCCTTTTCGCCAATCATCGATCTTCTTAACTTCACTCTGAAGCCGTAAGTTGCACCAGCTTCTACTTCGGTAGGAATAAACTGTCCCTCCTGTTTTGATTGCAGAGTGGTAAGCTGCGAGTCTTCTAAGAAAAGATTTGTGGTTTCTGCCAAAAAGTTATCAATTGCTTTCTTATATTTACTGGTAGAGGCTGGTATTTTAGAATCTAACTTTGAATACATTGATATGGAGGAACTAGGGTGAGGCTCCATATCCATCAATACTTTGCCAATCATAACATCGGGATTTATTATTGCTTCAAACGGGACTCGATAGTGCCACCTACCAATGTCCCCAGAGGCAATCCCGATAGCATAATAATCACTATAATCAGGGTCTGTGAGTGCACCTGAGTTGTCGTAATATCTTACAATTTCATAAGATCCTGTGTATATCGGATAATCTACTGCGATTCCAGATTTTATCGTGTTGAATAGGATTCCGGGAGAAATTAGAGTGGTATAAAACGGCCTCATCTTGTTTTCTTCTGTTGGATCATCTGACACAGGACCCAAAAGTGGATATTGTTTAGACGAGGAATCAGCAATTATCAAGCCTTGATAATCTTCTTTCAAATATTCAGCAATTTCAACAGTTCTTTCTGCAGGATAAAACCCATCGTAAGCGATAAACTTCTTCAAAGCTTTGCAAGATAGAGAAATAGATTTTTCAAAAGTATCATCTACATATTGGTCATGATCTTCTGAAATAATATTAAACTTTTCCATAAAGTCAGAGAAAGAATAGATTTGATAAAAATCTGTGTCACCGCTGTTCTGCGGAGTGTTTGCTGATGTTCTAATTTCATAAGAACCATCAGATCCATCAGTCTTATCGTAGGACACGGTTTCTGTGTTTTGCTGGTTTACACCGAAGATCGAAAAAGAGGCAGTATTTGTAGTCAAAAAGCCATCGCTACTTTGCATGTAATCAGCAACATGATCACTTATTCTAAATTCCGGAATTAATGACATGTCCTTATTCTTTAGGCGCATGTTATAAGCATAGAGATCATACTTATCATAAAAAGGATTACTTGGTGAGGATATAAATTGTCCATTTTCAAAGTATCCCGCTTGCTCATGTGCTTCGAACTTTGCGTTTCCTCCAAAAATTGATACGTGGCCCAAATCGTTATAAGTAGAGATGGTAGGCCATCCTGACCCATCTATCTCGGCAGTATCCAAATATAAGCTTCCTGACAGAGTTGTTTCCCAATTAAAAAGAGGTTTATACCAATTTACAATAGTAAAGGGATTCATAACAGAATATTTTGAGCCCATCATGTGCTTTCGAGATAAAATCGGCGAAGGTTTAATATCAGATGCCTCGCCAGAGACTCCACCAACGAGCCTATATGCAAAAGTATAATCGTTTTGAAGTTCTCCGGCTTTGCCAAGTGATGCACTTTCCGCTATGTATGTCGATAATCCTGTCCCGAACTGCTCTGATGTGTCTAATACCCAAGCACTCTGAGAAACTACATATCCTTGAGAATTTGTTCCGCCAAATTTGTCGTTTCCGAGAAGAGATCTTGCCTCACGAGAGTTTTTCCAGAAAGTATTTTTATAATTTGATCTCTCTCGATTTCTCTGCGTATACATATTGATCGCGGCTGGATATATTTGTTCTTTATAGGCCAAATACCCTAAGCTCTGAACTGGATTTGAAATTATATCCAGAGAATCGTCTAAATAAAGGGTCCTTATATCATCATACGCTAATTTTACTGACTCATTAGATAAATTTAGGTCTAAATTAATCTCTCTATTTGCAAAAAGAGTGACATCATTACCAAAAGTACTGTTAATAAAGACGTTATCAACAGAAGTTTTTAAGCTTCCGGGGGTCGCAACATCTAAAATTTGAGTCAAGGATTTATATTTTGATATAATAGGGGGGTCTTGGCGTAATTTAAGGTCATCATTTTTGAGATTGTACGCTGTTAAGTTAGAAGAGTTCCACTTTTTCACTAATGGATTTTCATATCCTCTTATTTGCTTCCAAGTTGGGTGCTGATATGGTCCGTTTCTTTTCAATAATATTGAATTTAGTAGGGCGGTTTTTCCGTCGCCGGTGATACCGCCTGCAATAAGGGGATCATTCAAGTTACTTTCTACATCTGTATCATCTTTTTCGAATCCAATAAATGCATTTACATATTCTAGAGGCTCACGAGTGTTTATGTTTAGCCAATTATATGTCGTTGGAGCAAATTCGCCAAATAACAGCCCTGTATTATCTTTATCTCTACCAAACTGGGGATCTCTATTTCCGGGTCCTGTAACCCTCACACGAGATACAAAATCACTAGCTGTGGAGAAGGTTATTAATGTTTCATCGCCATTATAGGGTAAATACCCAAAAGTATCGTATGAAGTGTAGGATGAAGTAATCCAAGAGTATTGCAAATCGCTCTGAGGTATTGCATGCTGGACAAAATAGTTGTCATAAACAGACGCTGTGATGGTTGTTGAGCCAGAATCCTTCATTTGGCGGATTGGGTTTCGGTTAACCTGATAAATACTGGCTGTTCCTGCATAATTTAGAGAGTTTACTACCGAAGGGCCATTGCCGATGCCGAAAACATCTGAATAATAGCCAAATTGATTGACGTGGGATGCTAATAATAAGCGATACGGGTCTCTAACAGTAGTATTTCGGTAATTTAAATTGTTATAAGGGGAAAATTCTGCTGCTTCTGGGTCTAAGGCTGGCCCTCCATTGGAGTCTCCCGCAGTATCAGGGGCTCCGGGGGAAGAAAAACGATTAACAAACACCCATGGAGACTTTCCTCTCTGTGGTTTCTCATAATCATCCATTCCGGCGACATACGGAGAGGGAATAAGCTCTACTTCAAAACCACCTGCCTTAGTAAATGCCACGTTATTCTGTGTTCTACTGACTGTTTGAACGATTTCATAGTCTTCAGTATAGTTTCCAAGCCCATAACTACCCGTATCAGTCTTGATATTCTTAATATTTACTGATCTCTTGGCTACCAAGTCACGATAAAGCATTGCACGAGGGTGATTTACTGGCTGATGGACAAATTTGATGGCTTTTGGAGCACCTTGGAACTCTAATTGCCACGCTTCTGGGCGATTCAGTGCTGTATCGGTCCCATCATTGAGTTTAATGTGTCTATGTTGGTTACCGCCCACGAATTTCTGCGTAAATGGGCTCTGCATAGGGACTTCACTGTCGATATAAGAGTCTACATGAAGGTTTTCAATGCCAAATCCATCTTTTAGGCCAGTATTTACCAAAGATTGGTACCCTGTGGTCACAGAAGAGCTTACTGCGACGAAAGGAAGTAGCAAATCGCCCTTACCGTCTAGGTATGGGTCCGAATCTAACTCACTTTCTGCTTTAAATGCGAATTTTCTCTTTAAATTGAGGTCCAAATCATCATTACATGCTTCAAATTCTTGAATATCTACAGTTTTTGCAATAATTCCCTCAGAATCTCCAAACTTTACGGATTTTCTAACCAATTCTCGCTTATTGTTCTCAATAGAGACACCAGAAGTAACGATTTGCTCTTTCTTAACCGTATATTTTAACGGATTATAGTATTGTCGAGTTAATGTAGACAGAGTTACGGATAAAATCTGCTGCCTTGCAGTGTCAAGGCCAGAGATACCTGTTGCTAACGGAGGCTGATCGCGTTCAGCGCGGTTTTTCCACCAGAAACAAGCCTGATCTTGGGACCCGTCTACAGGATGATGACCATCTTTCCAGTTATATGTAAGCCTATTAATACCTTCCAGACCGGCTTCTGGGTCATCTTTCTTCATATCTACAGTAGGATACTTATTCCAATACTTATTTCTTTCTAAAATATGACTTTCTATCGTATTTCTTATACCGTCCTGCTTGATAGAGCTGGCAGGGAACAAATCCATCAGCATTTGTCCCAAAGAATCGTCAATCCACTTATAATATTCAATGTACCTTTCAACATTTGGTGTATTCTCTACATTTTCAAAGAAAAGAGAGCGTAACTTATTCATAGTTTTGTATTCTTGACGATATCTGTTGACCGGATCACCAATAAGGTTGTTGAAGTCTAAAATAGAGGCAAAGTAATTAATTATTTCTTGGGTTATCGATGCATACATGCTTTTCTCAACCATGTAGTACAAGTTAGTTGGTCTACTTTGTCGAGTAAAGAGCTGCTCGTCTTCTATATTAAATACTTTAACTGTATCATAGGCATTAACAATCTCTGGTGTAGTCTGCTTGCCTACAGGAATAAAATCTACGTTTATCACACCTGTATCGTTGGGATACATGAAGTCGGCGCGTCCAGTATGCTGCTTACCCACAACATTACCCATCCAAGAATATCTTTCGGTTAGGTCAGCGGATCCGGATGAATAATCCAAAACAGTAAATCCAGCATCCGGGGTTGACGGAATACCAGACCCGTTATCTGATCCGGTAATCTGATCGAATCTCCACTGTAAAGCTAAAGTTTCCATTTCGGGAACAGCTGTTCCAGTCAAAGATGTAACAAAATTATAGGAGTTTCTGTAAGGATTTTTAGATCCAAAGTTTTCTGTATCTCTTCCATGAGATTTGATAACACTATCATCAAGATATGTTGTCCAATATCTTACACTACCAAGCTTTATATCGGATGCATGAATATTAGATCCAGTAAAATTCTGCCTGTGTGCCCCAGCATACAATCTTTTAGGCTGATTTAACAGTTTGTTTCCATCAACAGTTATCTCTGTACTTAAGCTTATCTCATCCTGTATTGTATCTAGGATGGAATTGATTGCGTAAAGTTCCAAAACATAATTAGTTGTAGATGATCCAGACACAAGGTCGGCTTGGTTTTTGCTTGGCTTGAATCTTACAGCGACATTCCACTTTTTATTATCATAGAGATTTTTTATTGTCTCGCTTTGGAGAGATACTCCATAATAAGAGCTGGTTAATAGCAAATACCCGTCCATAGAATTGCCATTTATGTCCGGCTTTATTGTGTACAACTGAATGTCATAGTCGTTTGTTGGCCAAGTAAAGTCAGTAGGAGCTGCTGAATCTGCTGTATGGAATCCAAAGATCGAAGAGCTGACAAACGGTGTCGGATAATAATTACTATCAGTTACCACTCTCTTCTTAGGTAAAATGAACTCTGTTTCAGCTGTAAAGGAGGTATAATTTTCAAGATCTGTCTGCGATGCAGAAATAAAAGATACAGAATCTGCGATTGCAGATGAAGTTTGTTGATAAATGGACGCATAAAAAGAGTCGGGTCTATAAAAATCTACAAATCTCTTTTTTGATGTTGTAGATCTATATTCTTCATTTAGGTCATACACTAAATTATTAGAATATGCGTTAATTCTGACTAGATTTTCGTCAACGCCATAACACCTAACAAGGTTCCTAAAAGATTTTTCAGTACCTTTTGCTTTGTATATGTCAACAATATTGTTATAAACGTTCTTATATATGATATTTTTTACATCAAATAAATCTTCTTCAAAATTTTTAGTTTCGTCTCTTGTGAAAATTTGATTTAAAACATCGGCACTTGTAAACATATTATTCGCAATAAGTCCAGTGTTTTTGACTAATTCTTTGGCAAAAGGCAATTCTTTATTGCTCGAGCTGACGTATGATATGTTCTTTAATGTGTTTAACTGTTCAATCTGTAGGTGAAGAGAATCAAAATAGCTTGACATTATCTGTGTAAGCTGTTTTAAATAGCCGCTCTCATTCTCGTCTCCTTCTACGATCCAGTTAGGAAAAGTAGTATAGAGAGAAGCTACATTATTGTAATCATGATAAGATCCAGATGCTTTAAGCTCAGATTTGACGGATACTACTAATGGATTTTCGGAATATATAATTGGATCTTTGAATTCAGAAGGTGCTGCACCTGCTAGCACGATTGCTGAATCAGTGCTTCTCGCGGAGGTGTTGTAACCTGTCCATGTACCGTTTGTTACTCGACCTGAGTAGTCTAAAACTACTGAATCAATCGAATTGATACCGGATATTCCTTCGTTAAATTTAAAGTATACTCCCAGATCAGCGTTGGCTACATCTTCATTAGATCCTCCACCTACCTGCGTAAACCAGTACCTACCTATTTGCTTTGAAGTCCTTTTTGTTTTCCAGAATCTGAATTCATCTAAGGATCCAGATAATTTACCCCACCCTTGATCGGCGTATACGCTACCGGTGATGCGAGCAGGACTAGTCAACGCTCCAATATTTGCTTGCAAAGATCCTGTTATCTCTTCTAGAGACACTCCGGTTGCAGATTTGGATTCTAATAACTGGCTATTTTTATAAAAATCAACATTTAGATCAGAACCAGAATTATATATTCTGAATGCATAGTGACTAAAAGTCTGCAAAGTAGTGGGGGTGGTTGCAGAACCAAAGACTTCCTCTTCGTAAGGTGATAAAGCTCCTGACTGAACCGTTAAAAGAAAGTTGTTGTTTATGGTGTCTGTCAGTTGAAGTATAATTCTTCCGTATGAAGAGGCTCCAGAGTCAGTGCTGTTCCATAAATCAAATATAACCTCTTTCTCGGTCTTTGGTGCAACGAAGGCTTCTTTCTTGAGCCAGAATTCTACTGTTACACCATTATCAAAATTAGTCTTTAAATTGCTTTCTCTGGTTCCTGTTCCTGTAAACCCTTTGTCGTCATATATGTCTGTGTCATATTTGTTGGAATCGTCGAATGTTTGGCTAAGTTTTTTACCAATCATCCCCTCAGAGGCCGTATGTGGGCCTCCTAAAAAATTAATATACTCTTTATCATTTGGATTTCCATAACCCCCAGAGAGGGAACCAGAGAGCGTTCCCCAGCCTTCTGCTGACAGGGTTATAAGCCCGTTTGTACGCGGATATTTGTTATCTAATAACCATAAATCCATATATGTGGATTCGTTTAAAAATTGCTGCCTTTCTCTTTGCGATCCATCATACGGGTAATCTTCATATATTCTAGTTATAGCATCTTCATAATATATTTCTGCAGAGCCATACCTAGCAAAACTTTCCGGATTTGAAAAATCAACTTGCGGAATAAATCTTTTTCTATTTTTCCAAGTCTCACTTACATTATCTTGAGATTCACCGTCGTCGCGGATGGTTTCTGGTGTTTCTGCGAATATTTCTGCTGGATTTTTGCCGTCAAAAAGGTTTCTTATACTCATACTTCTTCTACCCTGAATTTCCAAATGTGTGGTTGTTCTACATAACTATTTACAGTTTCTTCATAGTATGCAATCTTAATACCATATGAATATCCGGGTTCTAAAAGATTCATTTTTAGATCAAAGTAATTTCCGCTAACATCGAAAGACATTTCTGTTCCCTTTGTGCTGCCAGTATCGTATGGAATAACAACCAGATTATCTGTTAATCTGTGGATCTGATAAGAACCACTCTCAATGATTAAAGTATCAGTTTTCTTGGATGCTACTGTATAAATAGTTGGACTCCAATCTTTTTCTCTAACATAAAATTCAAATCTTGGTGTCTCGTGTGTATAATAAATTGACCTTAAATTTGAAAGGGTGGTCACATATGTTGGATACGGGCTATACCCAGAAGCTGCATGCGTTTTTACTTCAATAGATCCAGTGTAATAACAATTTGTAAATCCGCTATCAAACCAGCGATCATAACCAGTGCTTGCTGTAGTATCGAGAGCAAAAGAGGCTGAATATATGCCGGTAGACACCTTGCCTCCCGCAATTGGTGTTGTGTTAATTTGTTCGCCGCCAGAAGCAGAAGTATAAACTCTAATTCCAAGGGTTGTTGCGCCGGGGATGTCCCTCAATCTTCCGCCAATTGCGTTATAGAGGTAAATTGTTCTTTGATTCTCTTCGGCTGGCAATAGTGATGAGCTTGCGTAGAAGTTACCTCTGTCGTCTTTGATGGAAGAATCCCACACTGCCTCGATTGTTGGCCTTTTAAAGAAGAATTCAGAGCCTCTTCCAAAAAATTTCTTTGTATACCAAGTCTCTTTGGCTCCCAAAGTATTCGTTATTTGGCCGCCCGAATTGTCTGGAACTGTGCCGTTTTCACCAGAACATGAACCTGTGACGATGGACATGTCTCCGGATCCGGTTGCAAATAAGTTTGTCGAACCTGCTCTATCATAAATACTAACTTCAGTAGGAGGAGTGCCAAGCTTAATTTCGTCCCTTGGATCATCCCCATATACCCACCAGTTAACTAGATCTGATGATGTAGATAACGAGCTTAGATTTACTGGACATCCAGCATTATATAACTCTGTTATTTCTGCCGGGGTTAGAATCTGGTCGTAATAAGCTGCATCATCGACTGAGCCAACAAAATTAGTTGAGCTACCAGCGTTTGACCCGCCAATAGCTACCATATCAAAAGAGTTTGGAGTGCCGCTAGGTGGCCCGACATCCGTTGTTACAGTGGCTAATGCTCCGTTGAGGTATAAGAGAGGCTCTCCGCCTGCGACCTGATCATGAGTTATAACAATATGAGTCCACACGTCCTGTGGTATTGTATCAGTTGACGTGATCCAAGAGTTTGTTCCAGAAAAATTTCTTTGATATTTTAGCTGCTGTGATGTTGCTCTAAAAATTGCACGAGAATATGATACTCCACCTATATTTTGCCAAAAAAGTAAATATCTCAATGTGCCAGAATCTGTTGGCCTTATCCATGCCGAAATAGTTGATGGGCCAGAAGCCGGCATTTCTGCTGTTCCAGACAAGAAAGCTTGGCCATCAAATTGGACCGCCTCTCTTGGGAAAAATTTCTCATAATAAGCTTCTTGACTTGATGTTAAATGAATACCAACGCCATAATTAGGAACAGTTCCAGCAACCCACTGTTCAACCAAGTTTGTAATGTCTATTTTCATATCCTCGTTTCCAACCGGAAATACTTGAGAGTATGTAGGGGATGCTAAGTAATCTCCACCCTGTGTTGCCCATGGGGTTTCAGCTGATGAATTTACCCAGTTAGAACCATTTCCATTATTAGTTACATCTTTATATTCTTCCATATCTAAGCCTGTCCCTTCTTGCCAAGAACTAGAAACTGGAAGTACAACTAATTGTAATTCTCTGGGAGTGGTTTGATTATTGGGTGCGTTATACATATTAAGAACAAAACTTACCTTTCCAGATTCCGGAATTATTTCGTTTGTCCTATCAGTTATGATCTCATTAACAGGGAACTCAATTAAAATTCTTTCTAATTCGGTAGAAGTCGAAGATGCTTGGCCATAGATCGAGAATGTTTCCAAAACATCCGACAGTCCCATATTCGCACCAGTACCTCTGGTTATCAAATCTTGTCTAAAAGCATTTGTTATCGTGTTATCTTTATTTGCATAATATTTTTTAATAGCCATTATCTTACAACCCCGGTTATGTCAACATTCGGAAACTTTATTTCGAGACAGACGTTAGACGGGCTAGCCAAATATCTTCCATCTGCTGACAAGTTTGCTTGAATATCGTACTGTACTTGTGAATAGGAAGAACCTCTTTTTTCAACCAATCTTACGTTTTTAGTATCAATTACGCCTGCGACCCTATTGAGTTCAAAATACACATCTGTTAAGTAGAATGGCTCTCCCATAATTAATTTTTGTTCATATTTTCTTATTAAAACTTGTAGGCACTTATTGTACACATCTGATTTACTATAATCAGGATCTCCGATTATTTCAAAATCTATTCCAAAATTAACAATTTTTCCATCTATGATATCAACAGTATCATTAATCATTTTGTAATTAGATATCCAGATTCTTAGATTCTCTTTCAAAGAACTGGTGGTGGCTGCCAAGTTTCTATCCTTATCGGAAGTCAACACATAAAGATTTAAATTTCTCTTAAATGAGTCGTTATCCACTACAACAGAGCACCTAGTCACAGCACCATATTTAGAAGGCATGGCATAAACTAGTGCTTCGTAGTCCTTCTCTGTTACGGCTCTACCTTGAGTGGAGAAATATGAAATAGCGCGTTGCTTAATTTCTTCGCTCGTTGGAGCGACAGAGCTTCCTACAATATTTCTTTCATTTGTGCACTCCAAAGATCTTCTTACAGAAGATATTTTTGAGGGATCCAGTGATAGAATATCTCCGAATTCCATTGTCACATTTGTTACATTATTCAGTGATCCAACTGATGCATTTGGATTAGAAGAAGTATTTTTTCTATATTTTATTACCAATTCTGTATTAGATGGAGATATACCCAGCTTATCACTATTAAGTAGTTTTGAAGGATCCAGCCTTATATCACTCACGTAATCTCTGCCATATAACTCCAAGGAGATAGATGCGGGGTTTGCCACCGAATCTACCTCTAATTCATCTTCGGATCCAAAGCCAAATTGAAGATAGTATTCGGTTCCGTCATTCTCAAAGACAAATCTTCTTGGTACAGAGACGGGCCTTAAGAACTCACTAACTTCATTTGAATCTGCACTCTTGTTTGTAAAAGATTTATATACAACATTTTGGGCAAGATTTTCTACCTGAAAATATTCATTACCTTCTGAATCTTGTACTGATATTATTTCTACCACATTTGTGTCAGGAACTTTTATCTTTCTAAATCTTTGATAATTTTCCACTGAAACTCTTGCCTCTAACAGATCTCCAGAGATAATATTACCCCTTGTTCTGATGGCATAAAAACTAGGAACGCCAGTTGTCTCGTTAATTCTACCAGCTACCACTTCATTGGCTGTATTATCAAACCTGATATCTTCTGTTAAAATATAATTATTGCCGTTTGCGGTCGAGAATGTCGAACCCTGTCTAACTATTGGGGCATATGACATATCTGGGCCTATACCTAGATCGTTGGCAGGAACTAATACATAGAGGGTTACTTCACCGCTGGCGGTGGCTACTTGTTGGTACTTATACCCCATCTGTCTAGATAAATTAATGACATTCTTCTTTTCAATGGCTGTTTGCAGGAATGATTCATTTGCCTGATAATCAACGTAATAAGACATTACATCTCCGACATAAGAAACCATGTCCAATACAAGGGATCCAAATGATGCCTCGTTAAAGTCTTGATATACTTCTGGATAGTATCTTCTAGCATAGTCCACCAGAGATTGTTTAATCGAATCAAAATCTCTTGAAGTGTAATCTATCGGTGTTTTTCTTTTAGCCATTTATTTTTCCTCAAAAACCAGTCGCAGTGGGATCCTGCGGGGTTAAATTTAGTATCAAGACTCTGTTATTACTAATTTTTGGAATATTATATTCTATTGTCAATTGGTAAGTATTAGACAAATCAGTTCTCTCGAAGATATCGATATTAGTAATTCGAATATAGGGCAAATATGTACTCACTTGCGACAGAATTCGCTCCGAAATTGCGCCGGAAGTGAAACTAGCTTCTTGTTGAAATAAGAATCTTGAAATGCCCACTCCGAAATTTGGGTCCATTATTCTTTCTCCGGGATTTGTCAATACCAACATTTTTAAGTTTTGTTGTCCAACAGAGCTTGCACTCTTCAGCAGAATATAGTGCCCATCCTCTGGATTGTATTGAAGTGGTAATTTTGCTGAATATCCGAATGGCAACTTAAATTCTCTCCAAAGTATTTACAGTAAATCTTTTTGTATCGTTTAGTATTTTCTCTCCTTGACCTTTCCAATTTCGAACAGTATTTCCTATAACTGTACCATTGTCTGTCAAGAATTCACCAAACTCCTCATCGATATAAATAGTTACCAAAGACATTAAATTTTCAATATTCACCCCTCGGTAATAAAAATTTAAAAAATCACTTATTTCAGATAATCCTTTTTTCATAGAATCTTCGCTGTATGCATTGATTATGCTGCCAGATATTGGCTGATCAGGTATCTCTTCCTCATACACTACAATTGGAGATAAGAAATACTTTTCTGGTGTTTCACTATTGGAATCCGAGAGGAGAGTAAATGCTTTTATTTCGTTTCTTGTTTCAAGATTTATCTCTCCAATGGAAACACCAGACTTCGATAAATCATATACTGAAGAAATTCTAATTCCAAAAGACCAGTTAGACCAGTTATCAGATATATTTCCACTGATTTGCGGGTTATCTATCAAATATTGCCGGAAATCATTTAGGTTTTGAACTCCTGATAATATTCCAGTCTTAGCATCTTTTAAAATAATATATTTTTCTAGTCTCAAACCCTTAGTTAATATGCCTACGTTGTCTGGATCTGCAATAACGTTTTGAGCAGATGATAATACTGATTCATTAAAAATATATTTATAGATTGTGTCTGTCTTATTTATAGATGGGAATGTATTTTCCTCGATTACGGCCATGGCCTCTTGGAACTCTCTTATATATTTTAAAGAAGCTTCTTTGACAAAAAATTCAACAATTTCTTCCATGTCTTTTATGTTTTTTTCCAAATTCTTTACTTTGCTTCCCCTTGATCCTCCAATCCAAGATGTAATATTTTTATTTATTCTATCAACATTTGGTAGCAAATCAGAAGGTATTGAAGGAATGATACCTTCGTTAGAGGAAATTAAAGTTATTTGAACTAACTTTTCTAGTAATTTTGAGCGTCCGTTGTCAGTAGTGTAATTGTCTATTGTTTTTAAAATCTTTTTGTATATGTGATTACCAAGGAGTTCATATTCTCGCAGTAAACCAGAGCCAAACGCTTCGTAAATCGGAAGACTTTTAAGCAATACTTCTGATGATACTGTGTTTATTAATGTGGAAAATGAAGCATAACACAGGACAGCCTCCTCCTTGGATTTTATTGCATTGAAGGGAACATATTTATCTGTTTCATCAAAAGGCTCCATTGACTTATAAAGCTTTTCAGCATTTTCTATAATATCATCCTCAGCTAGAAGTTTAGGAATTTTATCTTCACCTTCTTGTACCTTTTCATAAATACTGCCCCACCCACGATACGTTCTAGATGATAATTTATTTATCATGTCATCAAAGTAAAGATCTACTATTTCAGTAAGAACGCCCTGTCTAATAAAGTTTTCTGATATTTTATTGTTTAAGTTATCCCTCAGTATCGATTGATTTTTTATCAAAAGTGTTCGAATCTTTTCTGCACCAGTATCAAACTCTGTAGATTCGCTGCTTGGATCAGAGTATGTTTCAACAGATTTGTTTTCAAAACCCAATATGATATTTGCCGATCCTTTTCTTGGATTATACGAGGATCCTATTAACTTGGTACCCAACATGCTAAGAGGCTGAACGTCTTTTACTTCCGCAAGTGGATTAAAAAAGGAGGATAGATCTCTTCTATTTTTCCCTATTCCGGCGGCATCGACCATTATTAAATCAAATAACCCTTTTGAGCTATATAAGTCATTTCTATAGTTTTTTGATACTGTGTCCATTTTTCTTTCAATATCTGGTTTGAAAAGTTCGACCATCACATCTGATATTCTTTCGAAAATTGGACCGGTTTTTGATTTAAACATTTCTCCAAGTTGTCCGATTATGACACCGTTTGGATTACCCAAAGTTTCAGCAGCAAAGCATATTTTATCTTTTTGGACATTTTTCAATACTTCCTTCATTCTCTCTATTTGCTCTTGAGTTATGTTTGGCTTGTTTTGCAAATAGCCACTAGAAAGATCATCGTCTCCCTCACCGCAATATTCTAAGCTAATTGGCGGTGGTTGCCTGATATTGTCATAAAAGTTCTGCTCGTAAGCATCGACATCAAGCAGGTTTCCGATGCCTAAGAATGATTGTTCAATATCACCATAGTTTTTCAAATAATCTGATATAATTGAGCCAGAAATTAGAGATAAGACTTTTTCATAAGTTGTCTCTTCCGCTTCACCCAAATACAATCTTATTTTATCGTACCTAGATAAAGACACAGAACTTGACTTCAAAAAAGAATCTATATCCTCCAAACTCAAACCCTTATCTGACTGTTGTGGTGGAGATGTGTCGTATATAGCCTGTCTTACTGCCTCGTTTGTTTTTCTATAATTCTGTGAGGTGTCATTACAAAATTCTGCTATCCTACTTTGAACATCGTTTTCAGCTTGAAAAAGATCTGGGATATATTGATTTTGCTTAAAATAGTCAGAGTCAAACGAGGTGCCAGCTGCGATGACTTGAAAAGCTTGCCTCATAGACGCAATGACGGTTCTAACTGTAAGGTTTATAATCACATTCTTAAGTTCTTCCACCAAGATGGTGCTTATCATAGATGGTCTGAATGTGAAACTAGCGTTTGTTTTTGGAATATCTTCTAACTCTGGAAGGTTTACTCTTTTTTGACACCAGTTGCTTTCAAAAGAAACCCCGACGTTCGGAAGGGGTACCTTGCACTTGTTTATAATTCCCTTGGTCATCTCGGTAAAAAAGCTCAACCAGCCCATCTCGTCAGGAAAAGTGTTGACTAAAATATTCAAAAGATCTTCGCCTTTTATAGAGGCTGCGATAGAGTTCTTGAAAGCAGTAAACCTAAAATCTATGTCTGTGTCTTCTTGACCTGTTTTTATTTTTAAAGTATATTTTTCTGATATTGGGTCATCTGAGTCCAAATCTTTTCTATAATCAGGAGGTACATACCCTGCTGTGTTCCAAGGTGGGATTGTATCTCCGACAAACTTTTGATATCTTTCTAATATTTCAGTATTATTATTAAACCTCTGTAATTCTTTCCATAGGGTTTTTAATTTATCGTTATTTAAATTTCTAACTGCACATTTTGATAACTCATCAGCATACTCCTGCTCGTCAAGGTAAGCAAAAACCGTATTTAAAGTTAGGGATGTTAAATCACCAATACCACATACCCCCAATCTATTTAATAAATTTTTACCCAGTGCGTTAAACGCATCCATGCCCTGTTCATCTGCAATTTTTTGTAGTACTTCAGGCAAATTTTCGAAGAAAGCGTCGCTTACCGAAAACGATAACTTATTAGCGAGATTTGCTCTTTTAAGAGACTCTTTTTCAAGTTTCTCATTAATCCTGTCACGTTCTTCGGGTGTCATACAGGGAGTACGATACACACTATTTAATATTTCTTTTTGAAGAATTCCTACCGATTTTCTGCTTATTTTTTCTAAAGAATCAAATTTGTTTGTGATATCTTTATTCTGAACGGAAAAGGATCGACCGCGTTGCGAAGAGCGTTCCGATATGCTTGCAGGGTCTGATTTTCTTGTAGATAAGGGAGTCATATATTTCAATATTATTGACTCATAAGTGGTAAAATTAGACTTTATTTCTTCATTTAAGCTAGGAAGATTGTATAAAAATAAGGTTGTCTGCTTTCTATCTTGGGGATAGTCATTCCTAAATTCTTGAAAAATGAATTTTAAAGTTTCCGAATCAATTCCGCCAATCATTTTTATGCATTGAATGGAATATTCGGAATCATAAGAAATCTCTATACTTGAATATTTTGAAATATCTTTATTGTTAGATTCGATTAGGGTTGATATGTTTGAAGATATTTTATATAAAGCCTCCGACTCCATCAGAAAGTCGACATTAATTATGTTTATATTAGAGCTTCTATATATGTCAGAAACCATTTCAGTTTGGTAATCCACAAATTTCTTTGCAACATCTGTTATTTTAGAGAAAAAATCTGATAGTCTATATCTTACTGTTTGATATTCGGAGATATCGATATCGGGCAATTCTTCTATATTTTCCAGTAAATCTTCTGAAATGGCTACTAATAATTTCTGCCTCACTAACGGAGATGCATCAATATAGGTATCTTCAAGAGATACAGAATTTACCAAAGATTCAATTGTATCTGTTTTTTTGTTTAAGTTGAGAAGTACATTCTCTATGAAACTTGGAAAATATTCTTTAGATTTTTCAGTCAAATCTTGATCAGCGATTACCTGCTCGTCTGCCAAAATTGTTGATGTATAGGTTTTGTTTCTGGAGTTATAATATATTTTACTCGGTTTGGCATTAATCCAATCTTGTGGGGATTCTGGAAATATTGGCTTCATTAGTTTGTCCTATTGAGATCACTACTGATATACGAATTACCCAATGATGTCAGGTAATTAATCTCATCAAAAAATAAATTTATTTTATTTGCAGTTCCATTTATTATTCCTTTCGTCGTATTGTCTGATATCACGAAAGGCAATCCGGTCAATAATGCTGCTGATGGAAATGTTCCGGGCAAGCGAGTTACAGGATCTATACCCAAAGTATGCGTATGTGATTGAATAAGCAATAAGGCTGCGTTACTGACTGCTGCTAGGTCTACTATGATATCAGAGAGAGCATTTATTCTTTTCAGCATCGCTGCTTGATTCTTTCTCAGATTATTTCCCAGTACTAGTGGCTGCAAATTTGCTGTATATGTTCCTGCAATAAGTTCGATACCGGATCCACTTCTTATTTTGCCGCCTTTTGAATTTCTATCTCCGTAAGTAGCCGTGGACAATTTCAATCCGGCGCGACCTTTGATGACCACATTGTCTGCCTGCATACCGATGCCAGATCTTGCTTGAGGCCGAGTATTGTCTCCTTTTGGCATTGAAAAAATATCCTCTATCTCTGTCGTTTCAGATAGATAAAATTTTGCTGCATCGTGAGCAAAGTTGTCATTCACATAAATACTAGAGTTTCGAGACACTTCTGGTAGTCCAGATGAAAGGCCGGCTGTTATGTTAACACCAGAAGCTGGTGTTCCCAGTGCAGCGTTTCCTGTTCCGGGGCCATATGGAGCGTCTTCGCAAATTTTAATAAATGCACTAGAATTGTCTTTTGTTATAATTTTGTCAGTTTTCTGGTGATTATATAGTGGCAGCTCTCGCAGTTTTCTTCCTCCATTTATACCCAAATTGGATATGCCAGAAGAAGCAACGATGTTTCCCTGCGTTTTACTTAAAAAAGCATTTGCTGATACATTTGTATATACTGAGTTTTGTTTTGGTAATAGTTTTTGTGTCATTTTATTATAAACCAGCCTTTGCATTAGCTACCGCTTCGACAGCTGTACTTTTAGACTTTTGGATGTCTTTTTGCTTTTTCTTCTCTTCAGCAAGCTTCTTTTGATAGGCCACTTTTGTTATTGGTAGCTGATCTTGTAATTGCTGCTCTTTATCTATTGCAAAAGTTGCAAGTTTGGGATAATTGAAATGAAGAGGATCAACAGGTCCAAGCTTGCTTCTTTTACCGCCACTGTTGAGTCCTTTATATTGATCATAAATATAACCTTTATCAGTTTTTTTTCTAACACAAACCTCAAAATGTAAATGTGATCCCGTAGTGTTTCCGGATCCGGGCCAGCCTGATTCACCGCCCATGAAAGCGATCACTTCTCCAGCTGCTACTGTATCTCCCACTTGGAGCCTGACACCCGGTGTCTTCTCAGCTACTTTAAACATATGCATATAACGAGTAAAAACTTCGTATCCTGCTGTCTCTAAGACTGTGGGGAGATCGTGCTTAATAGAGATAATGCAGATTCCTGTGGTTCTTGGTTGTCGAGAACCAGTAGTCTTAGATGTCTTATCCATATAGATACTAGCTACTTTTCCAGAAGCTACTGAGACAATGGGGTATCCAAGTTTTTTTGGATACCAAGACATATCTTGACCTTCGTGGAATTGGTTTATACCCGTGTTTGGGCGAACTCTTGGACCAAAGTCTTGCTTTGAGGTGCCGTCGCCTTCGAAAGCAAGTCTGTTTTTTCCCACCGTTGATTTCGGACTTGCAGGGCGTGTTCCGTTAGCGTTGGCTTTTGCTGCACAAGGACAAAAAGATGGTCCCCAATATTTCTTAACTTCTGTAACCAACGATCCAGCTGGGAGAGACGTTGATGGGAGAACCGAACTAGCAGCATCCTGTGGAGGCGTTATGAGAGCAGGGGTGTTAATTTCAAGCAAAAGAGAAGTATCAGAAGACATAAACATATTACCAGCAGAGGTTATATAATTTAGATTTTTTATGGCTAAACCGCCTTTATTTTTGCTTAATAATTTAGCTGCCTCCTGCGTGTGGTCTTCATATATTTGAGTATAAAACTCGCCCAGTGCTGGAGTGGCCTCTCCTGCTTTGAAACCCTCTACTGCATAAGTGTGCAATTCAAGCGTTACGTATCTCTTATAATTCCCCAGTGAAGTATCGTCGAAGCTCCATGGAGGAGTCAGGAAGTAAGTTTTTGACTCTGCATTCCTAGTGTATGTTTTTTTGATTTCTAGCGGTGCGTCATTATTTTTAGGCACTCCGATCCTAAATTTGACCCTCTCATATTCACTAGGAGTCCCTTCTTGCACAACCATGCAAGTTCTGTTTTGAACATTTTCTAATCTATCTTGATCTCTTCTGATTATATCATTTGTTATTTGGTTCGAAAAATTTGTCCCAGCTTGCTCACTCTTAATACTATTTGTATATCGTGCAGATCTTGGCTGATTACTATTTAGTACGCCGGCTTTATCTGCCGTTCTAAGTTCCAACGGTATTTGTGTGTCATCCTTTTCGCTCATCGGTATCTCCCTGTAAGAGATCGAAAATGTCTCTCTTATCATCAGCTGTCAGTCCGGTTTCCTTCTTTTCCACTCTCTTGAGTAGGGTCGAGATCTTCACCAACTGTTCATTCGATCGTTGCAGGGTTTCTACATATTTAGCGGCGGTGATTCCAACCTCTCGGTGTCTTTCTTCACTTTTGCTCAAATAAACCATGACATCATCCAATAAACGCTTAGTAACATCTCTGTCTAAGCGAATATTGTTAATGGCTTCTTCTAATATTTCATCGACTTTCTTTTTCATGCCTCATAGATCCCCCCGGTCCCACTTGGTCTTAAAGATGCGATATTTCTTTCGCATTTTATTTAGAGAGTTCACGATTTGTTTCGTGTTGAGTCCGGTTATTTCTCTCATGTACAGATAAATAGCTTTCTTATTAAAAATTTCGATATCGTCTGGAGATTCTAGCAATATTTTTATTGCTTCGAGGACTTTCTTTTCGTTTTCTTTTAATTTATCAGTATCCCAATGACCAATTTCTGTCCATAGATGATTCCAAAATTCATCTTTTTCGCGCTCTTCGTCGTAGGTATTATGAACAGCAATGTGCTTTAACTCTTGCTCTTTTGGAAGTTCATCGATCTCTATTTCTCTAAGGTTTTTCTTTTTATTCTTCTTAACTTTCTGAATAAACCAGTTTTTTGTAATTACAGAAAAATATGAGAAAGCTTTTGATCCCTTATCCGGATTGAATTTGCCTAAAACAGTCATCAACCAAATCTTACACTCTTGTCTTAGAATATCGATATTTGGCAAAGTAGTAAATTTATAAGTAAAGACAATCTTGTCCACCATTTGATCGAAGGCAGATTGAAGAAGAGTGACATAGAGTTCTTCCCGTCTTCTCATTGTCGTATCTTCTCGACAATACTCGATAATAGCGTCTTCGTGAACTTGAGTAAAATATTTTTTAGAATTCTTACTTCTTCTTATTCTTCTTCTACGCTTCTTGGGACTCTTGGTCGAAATAGGGGCCGTTGTCATTATCTTCCTCGTTTTGGAGCAAGAGATCATATGATTCAAAAACGTCCATAATATCTATGGCATGTCTCAAAAGATGCCTCAATGTTTCGTCTCCATAGAAAGCTTCCATCTCATATACACTTTTGAGATGGCCAGCAAACCTCTTCATTATCGCTGAAATTTCTTTCAACTCTTCATCATATTCAGCTATTTGCTTCAGGCTTTTCCACGAGAACCAGATAAAAAATACGTTCAGAGACGCTGATAATAGAAACATTATAGATAAAATTGCGTAAATCATAAAACCACTTAATCCTTATATTCTTGACTTTTTAGTCTTTTCTTCTCTTCTTGAACAGATTTTTTATTCTTTTCAATATACTCTTCAACAAGAGAACCGGTTTTTCTTTCGGTTGTTTGTTTTATTCTTTCAATATAAGTGGGTATACTAGGTACACGAGTGAAATCACAAGACTCACAAGCAATGCAAGTCTCTATGAGATCAGTCATCGAATGCAACAACTCAAAGTAGTCATCGCACTCTTCACAATAATAGTTATACCTCGGCATCTACCGTGTCATCCTCGCCAAACTCTAAGATAGGCGGGTTTTCTACCACCAAACCTTCCTCAGTTTCA
>UEXM01000594.1_pt1 | contig 36913 bp, 44 predicted proteins | sample 1796661 | NCBI WGS metagenome assembly UEXM01 (sample SAMEA4772469, study PRJEB27181) | metagenome
CTTTAGGTGTGGATACCTTAGGTGTCGAAAATAAGCACATAGTTATACCCTTACATATATCTCACCCCGCCTTTATTGACGGGTTTTGATCGTTTGCGGCTAGATTTAATACGAACTGAAGACGATTGGTTCGATTGACCAGAATTGCTTCGGTAATTGTCGGGGGCTGAACCTGTTGTGGCGGGGCGTGTTGCTGGGCCAGACCGTCGTGTTGTTCGGGTGCCATCTAAAATCCGTTGATTTGGCGGCCCGGATTTGAACACCTCGGAGCTTTTAGATAGGGGTAAACACATGATTAATCAGCTCCCAGAACACTCTCGTTCTGCCTCTTATGTTGTTCGATGAGATAATCGACGGTGGCCCGTTGCCCAGCACGGAACCACACCATGCGGTCTGTATCTTCTAGGCGAGGGGTTTGATCGGGGAACATCCCGTCCAAAGCGTCGAGTAATGACTTGGGTATCGGTGGCATTGTGCCTTCCATAAGGGTCACTCCCCCTCTTTTTGCTGCTTAGAGCCCACATAAGCGGCAAGCAGACAGATGTAATTGATGACATCAGCACAGGTGTCTTGGAAACTTTCGTCCGACACCTGGAAGGTTCCCGTCTTGCAGAACCCAGAGAGCCGTTTGAACTTGTCGGCCAGGCGGACCATGAAGCCCTGCTCCGTGGTGACTCCCAATCCCATCTCCTCCACGAACATGAAGTTCTGGAAAGGGTTGGAGCCGTCTTCGCCCCCAGAGTAGTCGTGGTTCTTGGCCATCGACAGCTGCCGGGCGGCATCGCACAGCTGCTTGTGGAAGGCGAAGTAGTCTTCGCGGTTCATGTTGGATTCCATAAGATCACCTCTTCAGTTATTGGGTTCCATTCAGTCGTTCGTAAGATGCGGGCGACTCTGGCCTGGGTCAGTGCCACCTCTTCGCTAAGGCCCGCCTTGGCGTAGGCCCCCACCACCTCGTCCCAAGTGCCCTCTGCCAAGATCCTCTCGGCGGACACCGGGCCGACCTTGGGGCACCCCGAGTACCCATCGGTCGCATCCCCAGTCAGGGCTTGCATCAGGTGGTTTCGATCCGCCTCCTCCTCTGAGATGTGCAGCATCTCCCCGGCCATTGGTCGGTAGAGGGCTCCGGGGATCGTCTTCATATCCTTGTCGTCCGAGACGATGATGGTGTTCTCTTTCTGGAGAATGCCCATGACGTCATCGGCCTCCAGGTCTGTGAAGCAGGCGGTCTCATACGTCTCCCGGATGTGCTCGCGGAGCGGAACGTAGATCACCGGCTTCCGCTTGCCCTTTCGATTGGACTTGTAGGTCGCCAGGATCTCATGCCTCCAGTTGGCCCTATCCGACAGGGTGATAAGCACACCATCGGCTTCAAGGTTCTCCTGAAGCGTCTCGATCTCCTGCGTAATCATCTGCTTGGCCAACTTGGCATCGGCGGTCAGAGACCACCAATCGTTGCCCCAGTGGATGGGTTCTTCCACAGCACTGGACACTTGGTATAGCAAGATGTCCCCGTCAATCAGCAGCGTCGTCACTGTCGTCTTCTCCTACTTTGGCAAGCACCATAAGCCTGCCGGTTTCCACAAGGCCCAAGCACACATGCAGAGAGCCTTTATCAGCGAACAACAGGGAGTCCTCGGTCTCACTTCTGTTGATGTCAGCCAGAAAAATCATACTGTCCACTCGGGTCTGGATTTCCCGAAGGAGCTCGGTAGTCGCCACAAACTCAAGACTACTCATCGGTCACCTCATACTTATCAAACCCATAAGTCTTAGCGTGGGCTCCGCCATCTTTGACGAGATAAATCATGGTCTTATCCGGGAGGGCCTCAAACGGAATGACCCAAAGTCTATCGGTGGGTGCCCATGCAACCAGTAGATCAAAGTCCCCAGGCTTGTAGAGAACCTTACCGCCCAGTCGGACTCGAGTGTACGTGGAGCCGCTTCGGGTCCAGATAGTCGCGGTCTTGACTTGGACTTTCTGGGTTTCCGACTGGCGGCTGATAATAAAGTCGCAGGGGCTAGAGCCGCTTGGGGGCCAGAAGACCTCCCAACCACGCTCAGCAAAGTAGGCGGCGGCTTTGTATTCGGTTGATGCGCCTCTTCGGTGGGTAGGATGCAAATGAGTCCTTTCATTAATGCGTCTCCGACCAGTCCCGTCCAATCTTGTACTCGCCATCCAGAGGGCAGTTGAAGCTGAAGGGCTTCCCCGACTCCTGGATAGCCTTCACAGTCAGCTCCCCAACCTTCTTTGATACCTTCTCTCCTACTTCGTATTGAATCTCATCGTGAATGTGTGCGACCTGCCGCACATTGATCTTGGCCATCCTGTGCAGACGGCGGGCGTCTACCGTGGCCTGCTTCATCAGCACCGCCCCAGCGCATTGTAACAACGCATTGAGGGCTGAATGCTGAGAGCGGATGGGGATGTGACGGCCATCCAGTCCAACGAGGAACCCCCGGGACTTCACACGCTCGTCAATCGCGGACTTCAGGTGCTTCAACGCTGGCAACTTACTCAGGAATCTCGCCATCAACCGTTGGCCTTCCTTGGCCCCACCCCCCACGATTGATCCGATCTTCTGTGGACCCGCTCCGTACAGCCAGGCGTAGATAAACGTCTTGGCCTGATCACGGGTTTGTAGCCCCGCCGCCTTCTGGTTTGCAGTGTGGATGTCGCCCCCGACAATGATGTCTGCGTAGATGCCACCATCGAATCGAGATAAGTAGTGAGCGAGGCATCGCAGCTCTAAGCCTGAAGCGTCCACCCCGACGAGAACCTTCCGCTCCCCAGCAGTGAAGAGCCCACGGCACTCTTTGCCATAGGGTGCATAGACAGCAGGAACCTGAGCGACGTTGGGCCTGGAGTGACTGCACCTCGAAGTCACGGTGCCCACTGTATTGACCCGCCCGTAGATCCTTCCCTTATCTTCCAACTTGAGCCACGCTTCCTTGCCCTCGGCCAACTGACCGATACGCTTAGCAATGGTCAGGTAGTCCACAAGCAGCTTGGCCTCTTCGTGAGGCATGGCCTTTAGAATCGACTCGTCTACTTGTGGCTGACCGTTTGGCGTGAAGACTTCAGGCTTCCAGTCATACTTGTCGATCAGACACCGAGCGATCTGCTGGCGGCTGTCCGGGTTGAACTGTGTAACCCGCTCCTTCGGTGGACCCTTCCGTATCTCCGCGTCCTTGTGGCCCGCTTCCTTCGCGGCCTTCTTGGTAGGGTACTTGCCGCCGCCCGCTGCCCAATAAGCCGGGGTCTTCATGACCTCAATAGCCGGGGGGAACGACTTGACCAACTGCTCCCGGAGGACGCTGCGCTTCTCGGATAGTGTTCCGTAAAGTTCAACAGCCTTGGTGACATCAAAGCCGAAGCCATTCCGCTCCTGCTCCTGGATGCACTGGGCGAACTGGTGCTCAAGGGCCACGGCCTCTGGGGCCAGGTCTTCCTCTTGCAGCAGGTTGTAAAGCATCTGGGTGACCTTGGTGTCCTGAACGCAGTACACCAGCATCTCCTCAGTCAGCTCGTCCCACCCACCATCGTAGTCGCCCTTGTGTTCTCCAAGCCGGTGACCCCATGCGGCCAGCGAGTGGTGCCCCACCATGTTGCGTGGGAAATCCTCAAGCTGGTAGTCCTTCTCCTTCTGGTTCGGGAACGCCAACCGAGCCATGAGCACCGTGTCCCGGACCAGGCCCCCCGGCTTCCAGCCCGGATACAACTTCTGTATCGCAGGAACGTCGAATCCCATAGCGTTGTGACCGACAATCAGGTCTTGGTTCTGTAGGAACTTGAGACCCTTGACGATCTCATCACCAGTCCACACTGACGTCTTCGACCCCTGCCGGACTACCAGGCAGTGGATCTTGGTCAAGCCTTCCAGGGTGCGGAAGTTATCTATGCCGGTGGTTTCGATATCAAAGATGGTTGGTGTCATAGGTCGTCCAGAATTAAAGGTGTCTGCTCTCCACAGCCCAGACACTTAATGTTGTGATAAAACCACTCCAAAGCTTCGTCGGCTTCCATGTTTTGATCCATTAAGGCTTCAATAATTTGACTACCAGAATAAACCGCAATCACAGGGCCAGGGTATTGAGAGCCATAGCCCACAAGTGCCGTCTCCATGCCGTCAAATATAATCGGTTCCATGCTTGCCTCAGTGGATTGATTCATACGATAAAATTGCAGAGCCCAGTACCTGAGGTATTTGTGGAACAACCGCGTTACCTAATTGCTTAAGTCGGTCCACCCGTCCGGGAAACCCATCAACCACTCGGGGAATTGAGGGTTGAGTTTTCCATTGAGAAGTTTCTTGGGCAAATGCGATATGCTCTTCCGTGACCACGAGCCGCCCCACTCCGACAGATACCCCCCCGTCTTGTGATTCCCCGCTGTTGGTGTCGGCCACACCATCGCCGGAACTGTTCCCTGCGACTCGAAGGGATCTTTCCCATTGAGCATCGCCCTGGCTTCCTGCCGACAGAGCTCCCCCTTCAACACCTTGGCCCGTAACATTCGGACGTTCCCTTCGTTCGGTCTCGTGTTGCTGCAAGGGGTAGGCCACGATCCAGATCCGGTCCCTTTGATGAGGCGCGCCAACGGCACTAGCGGGTATACAGTGCCATTCAGCGCAATACCCGATCTCGCAGAGATTTTGTAAGACCAGGGTAAGCCCCTTAGAGCGAAGGGCTGATACATTTTCAATAATTGCCCACGCTGGCCGTACATCTCGGATGAGTCGAAACATCTCCGACCAGAGGCTGGAACGCTCGCCAATGATCCCGACTCCCTTTCCCGCTCCGCTGATGTCCTGACACGGAAATCCCCCCGTGATGACTGTTGGAACAATTCCATCTGCTTGTAGTCGTTCAACGGTTAGTGTCCTTATGTCCCCGTACATCGGAACGTCGGGCCAGTGTTTCTTAAGTACGAGTTGAGCCTTCTCATCCTGCTCGCAGAACGCGACGGTCTCGAACCCGTCCGTCCGTTCCAGTCCCAGGCTGAACCCACCAATACCCGCAAAGAGATCAAGTACCTTGTGCTTCATTAGTCTTTAGGAACTCGAAGCCCCGCTCCTTCCATCCACTCAAGAATGATCGGATCGTTCTGCAACTCTGCTTGAAGTTTCAATAGTGCCTTCTCCCCAATCGCCTGAACGCGCTGACGGCTGATGGGTTTCCCCAACGCTACCGTTATGTAGTCCGTGATGTCTTGCCAGGTCCAAGGCCCTCTGGACTCGTACCCAGTAGGCGTCTGTGCTGGGTTTGCTCGCACCTTTCGGACCTCCGTTCCAGATACGTGCAAAGGTTTCGTAGTTTCCTTCGGGAGCCCATCGGTCCAGGTATGTCCAGAAGATTCGTTTGGCATATTTGAGGTTCCTGCAATCGTCATAGGTTCCACCTATTGCCGGGTCGTGATCTTTGGCGTCTTGCCAACACGCCCGCGAGATTTGTAAGGGTCCAAGTGAACGCCCCCCATCCCCCAAAGCATTCGCAGGGTCGGGGTGTCCCCCGCTCTCAACCTGGCGAATGGCTTCGCACAACTCAGAAGGGAACATCAGATACATCTGTCCCGTCCCATTCTGATAAGCGTCCGGTACGGGGGTCGTACTTAAGACTGGTGCAGACCCCGGTGTCCCCAGTGTATCTGTTTTTGAGTACACGGATTGTCGTGGTGTCTGAGGAGTCTGCGTCTTGCTGGTCCCTTTCCAGCCCAATGCAAATGTCAGACAGCTGAGCGATGCTGCCACTGCCCCGCAAATGGGCCAGCGAGACTTGTCCACCTTCTTCATGGCTTCTCCCTTCGGGTCGTTTGAGGTGACTGACGATGATCAGTGAAATCTGCAACTCTTCGACGAGCGATCTCAGCTTGGTCATCGTGTTGTCGAGGAGGCGTCTCTCATCACCCTCCCCAATCCCGGACACCACAATGCTGAGGTGATCCAGAAAGATATGTGTGCAGCCCATACCTCGGGCCATGAAGCGGATACGGCTCAGGAGATTGTCGGAGCCAACAGATCCCCAGTGATCGTAGAGAATGACGCGGCCACTTCCGACCGTGGCTTCAAAGGCTTCACGCTTCTGTTCTTCAGTGATGCCCGCTTCTACCCAACGGTGTGGAGGGCAGTGAAGATGTAGGCCCATGAGATTGCGGGCCGTCTGCTTTGGATTCTCTTCGAGGGCCAAGAGGCCCACAGTGTAGCCCTTCTCGATCAGCCACAGGTTTACATGAGCACCGACAAGGGTCTTGCCCTGGCCGGTCCCCGAAGTAAGTGTGACCACCTCGCCCTGCCGGATGCCTTTGGTCTTGGCGTTCACTCCAGCCCAGGGCCACTCCACGGACTCCGCCTCGGTCTCGTCAATGATGCGATCCCAAAGTTCGGTGCCGGGGATAACCCCATCAGGCCGGTAAGGCTGAGCCTCCCACATAGCGGAGATCAGTTCCTTAGACCTCCCCGCCACCAGCATCTCACTAGCATCCTTAAGGGGGAGTGATGCTATCGCCGCCTTCCCTGGCGATAACTGCATCGCACACTCAACCGCTGCGTCCTGTCCTGGCTCGTCGTTGTCAAACATGAAGACGACAAGCTCGTAAGTCTCAAGCCACTCAAGATTGCGGCGGACAGCCTTGGCGGCACCCTTGGCCCCGGAGGGCACAGAGACGACGGGCCAGCGGTTTCCCTGAGCTTGCGATACCGACATGGCATCCAGCTCCCCCTCAGTAATGATGATCCGCTTGCCACCCTCACCCCATAGTCTCTTCCCCCATAGGCTGAGGTGGCGTCCATTCCCAACGATGTTGAAGTCCTTGGTCCTGGTGCGGAGCTTCTGGGCAATGAGGCGGCCATCATCGTTGTGATAGTTGGCAACCTGAACTGTCTGCCCTCGGTGCTGCGACAGCCCATACCCAAACTTTCGGCAAGTCTCTTCTGTGATCTGTCGCTGTTGAAGAGCCCGGTAGTCCACAGGCAGAAGGCCCGACTCAGTAGGAGCCGGTGTCGCAGTGGACACCTCACCATTCGCGTGCTCGTAGTGACCACAGCCGAAGCAGTAGCCATGACCATCATCGTACCGGGCCAGGTTGTCACCGCTCTTGCAACTTGGGCAAGGCTCGTGTGACACGAAGTTGCTGTCTTGATCAGATTGTGTAGTAGGCATACCGCTTCCCCAGCAAGTCGGTCTTCATCTCGGTTTCGATTTCCATACCGTCTCGCCGCAGCTCTTCAACTCGGGCTGCAAGGCGGAAGATTCGGTATAAAAACAAAGCCTCTTGCGCAGTTATCGAACCCCTTATCTCCAAGTGAGATTGGATCGTCTGCCGCTGGGTGAGCGTCTGTTTCTTTGTCGCCGTTGTCATTGTCGATCTCCTCGACTACAAGGTCTATTGAGCCCTCGCCCACTGCAAAGTCTTTGAAAGCACAGATCCGTTCGATCTGATGGTCATCCTCCCAGATGTACCCGGTGCAGCAGTCGAGAGTTATTTTCATGAAGTTGTCGATGTCGCCCCGTGGGGTCATGAGCTTTGTGGTCTTCGGCTTCTTGACCGAGAACACCACCCACACCCTAAGCCTCCCGCTCAAAGGAGCGTCGGGGAGAAGTCCCCCCTCCCGCATACCATCAAGGAGAGCCAACGCTTCTGAGCGGAAGGCTTGGTGCCGCTTGCCGTAATAGGTGCCCCACTTGGAGACACGCGGGCGGCTGGCAGGCACTGGGTTAAGGTTGAGACGAATCGAGAGCATCAGATCCAATCGGTGTCGTCGTCGATGTGCTCTTCAGGAGCCTTCGTACTCATGCTGGCTGAAGCGGACTCGAAGCCTTCCATCGCCTGGAAAGACACGGAAGAACCTCCGTACTCCTTGAGATCAAGAACCTGTACGCCCCGAAGGCGGAGGGTCACACCGACTCCAAGAGCCGCGACGAACCAAGGTCGGGGGTCAAAGTCCACGTTGACTTCGGAGCCACTCCCGATTGCCTCAGTCATTGGCTGAGCCTTGGCGTCCACCAAGGTTGGGCGTTGGGCCAGGCCGCGTCCCGTCTGTGCCTTCAGTTTGATACGGAACAACCAGTTCCCGGTGGGGTTGCTGTCGTCGTCGTACTCTTCAGTGAAAGGCAGATCAGCCTTCTTGAGCTTCGGCTTCTTAGCCTTCTTGCACTCGTCCTTGTACGCCTGATCTCGGATGTTCTCGATCTTGTCGATCAACTCCTGACCTTCCTCCGGCCCCAAACGGAGCTGAAGCTGGTACACCCCGATGTCGTCGAACTTCGTGTCCGGTTCGTTCAGGTGTGGGTAGATTGCGATTCCTCTGGCTTGCATGTTTGTCTCCTTTCATGCACTAGTGGATTGATTCATGCGTAGAAATACTGACTCTGACGCACTTGTTCTATGTCCAGATTCCCCCGCTGTGGAGGCTCTGGCAATGTAACTTCCTTCGGCAGATAGTGGGAAATCTCATTAAGGAAATCCTCCATTATGTTGCCATTAAATATATCGATCACTGAGTCCAGTAGGTTGGCTCGGATCACTGGCATGTCTGTGGCCAGGCCCATGACTGCATCGTGAATAGTGGATTGAAACGTAATACCTTGAGCCGCATTCTTTAGTGAGGTCAGTGTAATAACAGCCCCATCTACAGAATGTATCTTGTTGGGCGCAAACCCATTACAGGCCCTACGCATACAGAGCTTACCTGTGCCGTACCGAATCTTATGCTGCCGAATGACATCACCGATAACGGTCTTGACGCTCTGGCTCTGCCAGGTTTCGTAGGCTTGCTTGACCATGAACCCGGTCGGGGTTGTCCAACGAACCGGCACGTTGTTCTCAATACACACCCTCGCCACCGCACGGAACCAGTCCATAGCCTTCTGAGCTTCACCCACCACATCTCCAATGCTCTGCCACACTAGGTCGGCAAGGAAGTGGGGAGGCCGGAATGTTTCCTCGAAGCCGAATGGGTTCTCTTGCTTACGCTTCTTGAGCTCATCGATGAACCACTCTCGAACATAGTCCCGACAAGCCCATAGCGTCCCCGAATATGGAACGACCATCGTGCTGCGTTTGGTGGTCTTCCTTGTGATCCCAAAGGCCAACCACTTGCGGGCCATCTCACTGCCGTCCTCCTTCAACCGCCGAACCGTAGCGTCTGCTACATCCTGGTAGATGTCTTGCGGTACAGCGGTTGGGAGGACGTTGGTAGCGAGAGCCCCCACCGGGTCTCGCATCAGCAGCGAGTAGAGCTGTAGCCCGTTACAACTGCCATCAACAGATATGGGCAGGTGTGTAACAAAGCCCCGGCCCTGCTTCAGATAGTTCGCCCACTCATGACAGAAGGCGAGGAACAGTTCAGGCTCTTCGGCCCTCCCCCACAGTGAAGTCGTGCCGCGTGGGTCGTCGGCTATCGTGGTGATCATGTCCCGGTTGGCATGGACCCACTCGACACGACCATCCAGCGTGGATTTATCTTTGCCGAAGACGTTGGCCCCGTGGATCGCAAGCCACCTCTCGTGTTCATCAGTCTCCATAGGCTTGCCGACTGCGGCATTAAGCACAGCCCTGGCAACCTTCGAGCCCTGCGGCTGAAGGAAGTAAACACGAGGATACTTTCGTGAACGGAAATCCATGTACCAAGGAAAGAAGACACTCTGTCCCCGGAACTTGTTCGCCATCCAGAATATCTTTGTCATCTGTAGCCGCTTCGACTCGGCACTACGGTTCTCGGCATGAATCCGGGCGGCAGCTTTACGCCACTTGCGACGGGCTTCTTCGTTGTCCGCAATGTCCGCAGGCTTGCTCGGGATCTTATCGCCCACCGGGCTCGGTAGATCCCCTACCTCAATGTCATTCTCCCAGCAGTACAGGAGCGTATCGAGCACTGGCTCGTTGATATTCCACTCGACACGCTGCAACACATTGACCGAGGCCATGTCCTGCTCACACCCCGCCTCGTTCAAGTAGTCGAGATGATGCCGATCATTCGTCTTCACCAGTGGCCTGGGGTGTACGTTCTCTGTCAGGTAGCCCCCGGTGTAGACGTCTACCCAGTCCGCTGGCCTCTCGACCATCGGCAGGTACATAGGTGACAGATCCTCTGCGTACTTATGCGCCTCCTTCATCCAGGCCTGAAGTTCATCAGTCGCATGGACGTAGGTTTCCGACTTGCCCAACAAGCCCCGACGAGTCGTGATCTCAATGATCCCGGTGGACACACGCATCAACTCGATCAAGGTCATCCCGATCTTGAGCCGCATGTTCCGGGGCCACTTGCTGAACTGGAGGTTGACGAACTTCTCTGTGTTCGACAGGAACTTACGCTTCGCATCGTAGCCGGGGATCTTCTTGACCTGATCGGCTTGAAGCCTCCAAAGGTCTGGATGCTTATCCTTCAGCTCTCGCCACCGCACCTCGTCCTCGAGAACCCTCGACACCTTGAACGCCGCCTTGGTGAGACGCTCGTGCATCGAGATCGAGTCGATCACGGTACGAGCCGACAACGCGGCGACAATCGAGACGTCCAGGATGTCGATGTATGGGTGGCATGAGTTACGGTTGCCGATGGGCTGGCCCTCGACACGTTTCTTCCACGCCCTGATCTCTTCGGCCAGGCGATCAACTGATTCTGTAAGCAGCCGCTTGCCCAATGGGCTTTGGCTCTCGACTCCATGCTCGGCTGTTCGTTGGACCTTCCGCCAGTAGCGGTTCTGTCCCAACTCTCTCATCTCAGCTTCAAGGTCTGATTGACGCATGTTCTTGTTTCGTCCTTGGCTGTGGCACACTGTAACGCCACAGAAGTCAAACAGGGCAAGTCCGTTGCCACTGTGGATTGATTATGCCAAAAGAAAACCCAAGGGGGTAAGCCCTTGGGAATCCTTGAGAAAGATATGTGTGGAGGAGTGGATGCAATCTACACGGATTTTAAGTGCGTTGCAAGTGGTGCGAGCGGCGGGACTCGAACCCGCAACCCATTGAAAGGGGGCAGATTTTAAGTCTGCTGTGTATACCAGTTCCACCACGCTCGCCTCTCCTTGCCACACGCTTATGCCACAACGTCTAACACCAGACTAGGTTGTCGGTTAGGTTCCAAAGACGAAATAGCGTTGACCAGATTATGCGGAGCCAAATGAGCATAACGGAGCGTAATGTCCATCGTTTTATGGCCCGCCAAATCCTTGACCGTCAGGATCGGGACGCCACGCTGCACCAGTCGGGAGCAGAACGTATGCCGAAGGGCATGCATTACCTCCTCCCCGGTAGCGGGCCAACCCATATGAAGCCTCAGCCGGTTCCAACGATCTCTTAGGTGGTGCTTCTTCGTCCACTTGAACGGCCCCTCAGCCTCCCGGTCCATTGCGTTGACCGCCTCTTGTGCTGCTTGGGTCAATGGGACGCCACGCGGACTCTCAGACTTTGTGTCCGCCAAGATGGCGACGTCCCCTTGGATGTCTCGCCACTCAAGCCCACGGGTCTCGCTGACCCTGAGCCCGGTGTCGGCCTGGAACCGGACCCAGTGGGCCATGTTGGGATTACCGAGGTGGTGGAAGTACGCGATCATCTCAGCGAGCTCATCATCAGTGAACCAGCGGAGCCGGTTGACCCCCTCTCGCATCCTCTGGATCTTAGGCTTCGAGTCGATGATGCCCAGATCCTTGGCGACCGTCAGGCACTTGCTTAGTGAAGCCATCTTCCGGTTGATGGTGGCGTTTGAGTTGCCCAGATCCTTGAGCGATAGGATCACCCGGTCCAGGGTGTAAAGGTCGATGGACTTCAGCGGCGTATCCAAGCCCACTAATGTCCCCACCAGCTTTGCGTTCCCGATCAAATGAGAACCAGACTTCGCATCGGACCAGTACCGAGCCGACACGTATTCGATCATTTGACCCAACGTCTTCGGGCGCTCGGACGTCCCCCGGTCTACGTCGCCCATGTTCGGACGGCGACCAGCAACAGCGTCCGCCTTGGCCTGGGCCTCCCAGACTTCCGCGTCCTCATAGTTGCGGAACTGTCTCCTCCACCGCTCGCCTTTGTGATTAACGGTAGCCTGAAATCCTCGTTCTCTCGCTTTGATTGTCATAAGAGTTTCTCCAAAGTCTTTTTAAGTCTTCGGCCAGAGGCCGTTAGGTTCACCAGTTTTTTACGGCGGTCCATGAAGTCTTCGTGGGCCTCTACAAGTTTCAGACCGGGCCGCTTATGGCGGCTCCAAGCCCCAAGGGCTGCGACGTTGCGGCTGACCGAAGACTGGGCCAGGCCGATGCGGTCTCCCAGATCACTCATCGATATCGGGTCTGGGTCCGTTCCTGCTACTAGCAGAAATGTCATCATGGTTTGAGCCTGTATCTCTGGGTCCAACTGTCGAAACAGCTCCAGACAGGCGACTAAGTTTTTCATTTGGTGTCCACACTAAGTTGATTCTCCAACAACGTAGAAAGTATTCCCCATCGTCTACCCAGACCATGAAGTGCGCAGGTGGGCTGGCGATGTCAACGTAAAAGTGACCCAGCGGTAACTTCAAAAACATGTGAACTCTAATCCAACACGATTACAAACACCGAAACATGTAGTGCCTTAGTGGATTATGCGACTAAGTGTCAACCTCAATAAAAGGCCCCGGCCCCCTTCAGGAGTCAAAGGGGACCGGGGACCAGGAGAAACTTAGGAATCTTCTGGGAGGATGATACCAAGTGCCACGAAGAAAAGGGCAAGGACGCCTACAACAGATAGAAAAGTCATGACGTGCTCCTGTAGTCGATCACCTGCCCGTTGACGATGACGGTATCCCTGGCCGGTGGGCCTATAGGCCCCTGCTCCATCCTCGCCTGTTCGTAGGCTTGGCGGTCAACGTGGTAGCGGTTGAACTCGTGGGTAGCCATACGCTCGCGGGCAGCGTCCGATGGGGGTGTAGGTTTCTGGGTCATTCGGAAGCCCCTTCCGCCTTGGCGATGGCTGCACGGGCTGTATCGAGTACGTGCCCCTCCCAGTCGTGCAGCTCACTGAGTAGAACGTAGTCGCGGGCGACTTCCAGCAGTTCCGGGGCGGCGGCGACTAAACGGGCATCGGCTTCTGCGTGCGGGCGGCCGCCGTATCGATCTCCCATCGTGACCGTTCCAACGTGGGCGCATTTATCGGGTCCGATCATATATTGAGAAAGAGATCCGTGGTGTTCGCTTATGACCCACGGGCCAGGCGTGTGGCCTACCGGGCGCCCATGCTCCAACTGGTATTTCCCCTGATCGGTCAAGTCGTCGCTAAGGGGTCTACGGTTATTCATTGTTTGGTTCTCCTGATGAAGCGGGCCACCATCGGCCAGCAAGTCCACGCCCCGGGGGGCGCGGTGTTGCGGGTCGGGGTTCGGGTTCAGTGTACGGGGTTCATCCACTCCCACACGCGGCGGGCGGTTTCATCGTTCGTGATGTCCACGTTGGCCCCGTCGTGCCAATCGAGATGCCAGAACTCGATTCGGTAGCAGCGGTGCGCCCCCTTGTCGAAGTAGAATCGGATTTCCTGAGAAGGCCCGCCGTATGACAGTTGCCACCTCCAGTATCCCTCCGGCTGATCGTCGAACGTCTCCGGGTAGACCTGATCGAAGCTGAGTCCGTATTCGCAGAGTCGCCCGAGTTCCGGGTGGCAATCGTCGCCATCATCGTTGTATTCAAGAAGGGTCTTGATGTCATCCAAGCGGGACCGGCATCGGTCGGCGACTACATCGGCGCAGGTGGGTTGTTTCGTTTCTGGTTTCATTGTGGTTTCTCCTGGGGTGTGGGGTTGGGTTCATTCGGATAGAGATAGGAACTCCCTGTATTCAGAGGCACTGACCGCCACCCGCAAGGCTTCGGGGCCGTAGTCGCGAGGGGGTCCGCTGTAGCCGTGATCGTTCGTATCGACCACCCGATCCCTGGAGACCTGCACCGACACCCGGCGCGGGTTGCCGTTCCGATCATTGGGAGCGGCGGCTACGATATGCACCGGGGGGGCGGTCTTCTGGCCGATGCGGATTCCCTCGATCATTGCGCCGAGTTGATCCCATATGGAACGATTGGTTCCACGGTCGATGATGATGCGGACTCCGCCACCCTCCGCCATCTGCTCCACGCCGACGCCACCATACGCCCAGTCAAGCAGATAGTGTCCGGCGTTCGACATCAGCCCGCCGTCCTCTCGGCGTACAGGTGCGTAGGGCTCCATGGGCTGACCCGTCATGGAGTTGAGGGTGTCGATTCGGGTTTGTAGACGTTTCTTCGTGATGCGGTCCATTGTGTTTCTCCTGGCTGGGGGTTGATTTCAGTGATGCCATTGGCCGCACTTGTGGCGCTTTTCGCCAGACTCACGCACGCCCGCGACCGTTACATCGACCACGGCAATCAAGGTGCAGAAATCACCAATGCCGGTGGTGATTGTGAACTCGATCCCGTCGCTTTGGACATCGACATCGCCCCGATAGTCTCGGTCCTCATCGAACCATCTTTTGACCTCGGTCCGTAGGCGCTCGATTGCATCCGTTTGGCTTGTTGCCGTTGCGTATTGGTTCCAACAGAGTTCTTTGGTGAACGCTAAGTACATGGGGGTTTCTCCTGGCTGGGGGTTAGATGAGTCCGTAACGAGAATCGTTCAGTTCGCACTCATAGTTCGCGCGGTCCATCGCAATCGCGATGCGGTACTGGAGGTGGACGAGATCCTGATTCTCCTCCGTGTGGAGTGTGACCCGTCCGGTGTTGGGATCGTAGGTGTTCGCACAAGCGAACTCAGAGCCGCCCAGAACGCCCTGCACGATGGCCCGCATCTCCTTGACTTCGTCCGGCCCATCTGCCTCCAGATCGAACTCGACGGTCGCGGGCAGTGAATCCAGGAGGTCGGTGGTTTCCGGCTCGTCTTCAATGTGAACGCTCGCCATGTAGCAATTCTCGGGGTCGTCTGATTCACGGCCCAGAAAGTCCACGCTGGCCGATCGATCCATGAGAGGCTTGAACTGTTCGAGGGCGTGGATGGCATCATCGAGGTCCACCCAGCCCATCAACTGATTCGATGGGATTGATTCCCCGTCCGTGGTGGCGTCCTCAACAAGGGCATCGTCTTCCGCCTCGTCGACGTAGTTCGCCCTGATGTTCTTGGCGGCCTGGAGCAGGGCGGGTAGGCCCTTGATGCCCACGTTGAGCATGTCGATGGTCTGCTGGATTTCGTGATTGTCTTTCATGGTCTGATTCTCCTGATGGGTGTGGGGTTCAGTGGTTTCGCTTGGCTTCGCTGGCTCGGCGGGCTTCGCCGTCGCATCGGTCATCGAGCTCGATGATGTGGGGCTCGATCCATTTGCATACGGCGACCACAGCGAGCATGGCGGCGAATAGGATTATGAGGTGGGCGATCATGGTAGGGGCTCCTGTGGATCAGTCGGATGTGATCGCGACGAGGATGAAGAAGAGAGCCGCAGCCAGAATGGCCAGCATGGCGACAGGGTGAACGGCGAATGGGTCCATGGCTTGAATCTCCTGAGCCCTCGAGGACCATTCCACTCGGGCATGCTTTCCATCATCGGATCATTTAGTCCGATGTCAAGAGGCTCAGTCCAAAGAAATGAAAAAAAAGAAACGACGCCCCACCGCAGGGACAGGCCGCGTTTCATTCGTTCATTCGGATCGATGGATGGATCGAGGCCCATCATCGTCATCGGATCAGAGGTCCGGTGCGGATCGGCGGTCCCGCTGGCCCCACGGTCGATCCGGCCCGCGTCCGTGGCATGCGACCCCCCCTCCATCGTCGGAATGGCCCGGGGATTGCCCTGGCCCCATGGGGGAATCGGCGGCTACGCTGTGCGTATATAGGCTCTCAGATTTTTCTGCCAAAAAGGCCGGGGGTCAACAAAGACTCATAGGCTCAAAGTCAGCCAGGATAATGAGCCGGGGCCACAGGAGCATCGTTATCATAGATCACCTCCATCTTCCTGATGGCCCCCCGAGGTACGCAGTTCACGTTACCGAGTAAAGCCCCATCGTCTTCCCAGCTTCCGGCAACAATGACGAAAGCCTCTGTCTCAACGACGAGGACACCTATTGACGTTATCTCGGCTGGCCTAAGACCCTGGGCCTCTTCGGGCTCCCACCAGGGCCTATCGTGGCCCGTGATGTCTTGCCACTCCAACCGAACGATCTTCATGGCTTACTTGACCTTCTTGATCTTCAGCGACCAAGGGTCCATGAGCAGGCTGTAGCCTCCGGGGCCTCCAGGCCTACGGTTGCGTCCACTGCCTTGAAGTCTCTTGAAGGGGGCGTTGTTTTTAGGCTTCCGAGCGGTGTCGTTGGTGCCCTTCTTAACTGTGGAGGTCGAGCTGATGTACCCAGTGACTACCCCAGCCCTGTTAGTGATCGGTGATTGAGTCGTTCGTTCGGCCATTGGAAGTCCTTTCTGGGACGTATTAGCTTATTGGTTACTTAAGATTCTTAAGGGTCTTAAGAGACTTAGGGGTCTTATCATCTTCACCACCTACCCCCTTAACCGTCTTTCCTAGACTCAGGGGCTCATTAGTCTCTTAGGGGGGCTTTAGTTCCCCCCTATAGTTAAACTACCTCCTAAAGCCCTTGTTTTTGAGGGTTGACGGTAGACGATACCTAGACATGTCATTTCAAGCCCGTGAGGGCTGATATGTCATAGGAAGCCCGTACAGGCTCTCTCAGGTCTTTTGGGTCTTTCTGGACCCTCGGTATCAATCAGCCCACCAACTGGTCTCAGGAGGCGTCTCTGGGGGCTTAGGGCTCTTGATAACGATGTCATCTGGCAACTGATCCAGCATCGCCTTCATTTCGTCAGCCAACTCCAGGTGGTCGGTCTTATCGAGGAGGTACTTCTCGTAGACAGCGATGACGATGTAGGCCCTGGCCACGAGGTCGTTGTAGGCGGTCTTGTAGTCGTCGAGCTTCTGGAGCAGTTGGAACTTGCTTAGGTTTGCATCCATGTGGTCCCCCTTTGGGGCCTTTTGATCGAGTGGTTCATGAAGTTCTCAAGCTCATCTTTGAGCTTGGTGTTATGGGCCTCGTTGATCAGGCGGTCCCGATCTGCGGCCATCTGCTCCGACCAGTACCCCACCGCCATGGCTAGGACATCCAAACGGTCATCGTGGACCAGTGAGCCCTTCTGCCTGGTGATCCGGGAGAGCTGGTAGAACAGCTGATACCGGAGGGCTGACTCGGGCGGGAGGTGCTGGGTGGACTGGAAGTCCTGCTCGACAATCCGGCGATCTATGATCAATCGGTGACTGGAGAGGACAGGCTCAATTGTGTCGATGATGCGGCGTTCTTTCTGGATACTGTGCCGAACTTCTTCGATCTCCACGGGGTGGATCTTGGCCATGATGGGCTTGAGCAGGGACGTATACATGCCATCGCCGAAGTTGGACTCGACGATCACCTTGTTGACGTTCTGTTTCTTGGCCAGCACAGAGAGAGACTTGAGGGTCTCTTCGTCGTAGCCGCCACTGAACCCCCCGGCCTCCAAGATGAAGAGTTGGGAGTTGAGCATCTTGCAGACGCAGTAGGACGTCTCGTCCTGGCCTCGGCCACTGGGGTCGATGGTCATCACCGATCCGCTGTAAGGCATCCACTCGCCTTGGGTGGCCATGGGCCTGTAGTACCTATCGCCGTTGAAGCCGACGTTGGGCAACTCGCCATCGATGAGATCCGGGCTGGCTGCCCAGACCACCTTCTCAGGGGCGTCCTCTTGGTTCAGGTTCATGACGATAAGGTCACTGAGTTTCAGTGGGTAGCGGTCCTGATCGCTGAGCGACGTATCGAGCATGAACTGAAGAGTGAACCCAGCCCGGCCATAGCTTGCCTCACGCTCCATGAGATCAATCTCATCAAAGCGTTTGGGGTCCGTGGGCTTACTGGCTAACGACTCATCGGCCTCCAGAGCCTTACGGATCTTGGGAGCCAGGCGGTCCCCAAGGTTCTTGGAGGTCTTCTCGTCTGGGTAGCGGGCGGGCCATATCTTGACGTCGTAGCCGCGTTCAGGGAGATGGGAGTAAATCGACATCTCGGTCTGGGGAGTTCCCAAGTAGATGATGCGACCCTCGGGCTTGAGGACTGCCTCGAACTCCTTGGTGGCTGTGACCAGCTTGTCCCTCATGCCACTGGTGGCTGAGTTGTTCAGGGACTCCGCGTCATCGGAGATAATCAGGTCCGCTCGCTGGCCGGTGATCTGCGACTGAATGCCTCTGGAGGTGACCGAGGGGGCGTGACTGGCCGGAGCAGGCCCGACGTCGAACGCGATCTTGGAGTTCCTCTGGTTTTCGTTGGGCGTGAGGTGCTGGAGGATCGGCATCTCTTCGATCATCCGCAGCGTAAAGGTCGAGAAGTCATCGGCCCGCTGCTTGGAGGCGGACACGACGAGGATGTTCTTAGAGGGGTCGAGAAGTAGTTGGTGAGTTACAAAGGCCGAGGTAATCCAACTCTTCCCAACCCCTCGGAATGCTTGGATGGCTATTCGCCTGGGGCCATGCTGCAAGTATTCCGCAATGTCGTATTGGATAGGTGTGGGCTCTGGGAGCCGGAGATGGTCCCATGCCAGGAACAAGAAGTTGCGGAAGTCGGTTAGTCGTTGATCCATTACCAAGCCTTGCAGGACCAGTATCTGGCCGAGGTATTAGGTCCAGGGCTGTCACAACTATGACGCTTGCGGAAGTTGCTACGACGACCCGGTTCGTTCTTTCGGATCTTCATATTAGGGTCTCCGAACATCACCTTCTTGACCTTGTTGCCGGTTTTGACAAACACCTTCTTCTTCTTTCGGCCATATCCAGCCTCGCCCTTTGAAATCCGAAGAGGCTTGTTCAGCGGCACCTTTCGTCCTTGGTACTCAGCCATTAGCCTGCCTCCTCGATGGGTGCTTCGGGGTCGAAAGGAAGAATCTTGGCCAGGTTCATCATCGGCTCGCTCTGCTGAGCGTTGACGTCGATGCCGTTGTCCTTGAGGAACTTAATCGCAGCAGAGAGCTCTGCGGCTGTGGCTTCCCCGGACTGGATACGAGCCAACAATTCGCCCGCCAATGCTTTGTGCATATTGACCATCAGGTCATTGAGGTCTTTGTCCATCATCCAAGCTCCTTAAAGATCCAAGAAATAACAGCAGCGGCAACCGAGCCCACCACAGCGGCCCCGCCTAGAACAGCGGCTCGGCCTTGCTCCAGTAAACGGATACGCTTGTCGAGGACGGTAAGTTCTTCGTCGTGTGTTCGTTGCATGTGGAGCAGCGACTCTACCTTGCCTTCTAGGCGACCGAGAGCCAGGAGTATTTCGCGTGTGTCTTCCATGCCTAGTCCTATTAAGCGTAGTAAGTAATGGTGCCGGAGATTGAAGTAGCCGTACTGGCGGCAATATGTGCGTCAGTCATCCCGCCCAATTGAGTGCCGGTAGAGCTAGGATGGACATACAGGTTAATGACTGTGCCACCACTGTTTGCCTGCATTGAAATCGGGGGGCTTCCATCTACATAGTCGTTCAGGAGCACAGAGCCCTGCCCGCTCATGGTGGGTGCGACGGGTAACCCCTCAATGGTTACCGTGCCCGTGTTGGTTCCTCGATTGAGGCTAATGCTGAACCAAACGGTAACCTGCTTACCAATCTGGATGTGCTTGCCGGTTGCTGATGTAGAGATCGTTGTTGATCCGATCTTCATCACCGGGGTCCAGGTGCCCTCGTCGTAGACGGTGAGGTTGTCTTCGCCAAGGTTGACCCCTGCGAACGTAGGAGTGTCTGAAGTCGAAAGCCCCAGAGACGATGTTGTCGATGTGTTGAACTTTGTAACCATGGTGTGGGTCCTTCTGGGGATTAACCGATTTCAATGCAGTAAATGTCGGCACTTTGGTGTTCAAACTCGTATGTCATGTATTGCCCACCGCTGGTATTAGATGTTGGATCCCATCCATCATTAGTGAAATCGGAAGACAGAACGAATGAGTACACCCGAGAAGAAGTAGATCCGCTTGAAATTGCCCCTACAACACTATGGGTGACCGGCTGAGGTGACGAATCAACCATCACTGTAGAAGTCCAGTGGATATAACTACTTGTCCCATCAAGTTTAACGTAGTTATCCGCGACCGTTCGTTCATCGGACGGAACTATTACACCAGCGGCTCTGTCTGAAGCTCCTGAGTTCAGTATGATCCCAAGTCCCAGGGGTCGGCCCTGTTCCGGCGCGCCACTTCCGTTGTACGCAGGAATGTTGTGCACTCCGAAGAAGAAGAGTCTTGATGTACTCGATGTCGGTTGGATTGTTATGTCAATCCCCGCGAAGTGCGATCTTTTATCCGCAGCAATCGTTGTAGTTGAAGTAGACCTAGTCGCTTTAACTACTTGACGGATTTGTAGGGTGCTTGTTCCTCCAACCTGAAGGGCTCCTGTAAGGATATTCAGATTCCCAGCGATGCCCCCGGTAAGCGTGGTGGCTCCAGTGACCCCAAGGGTCGAGCCGACTGTGGCAGTACCAGTGATCGCCGCGTTGCCCGTAGCGGTGACATCGACAAAGGCCGCATCTCCATCTTCGTTTACGGAGGCAAGCACGACCGGGGTAGCAGCTTCGGTTACCCACTCTTGCAGGTTGGCGGCCTGGCCATCGGTGTGACGCTGAACAGTCAGGGCCACAGCGTCGCCGTCTTCACCCTTAAGCGGCTGCTTGATAAAGTTTCTAGCGACCCCGAAGTTGAGAATGGTAACGATGTCCCCTGACACCAGAGTCTCACTGCCCATCTTCAGTGTGAGTGTGTACGCTCCTCCAGACTCCGTGATCTCGAAGTCGGTGCCGGGCCTCTGCCCCGCTCCCTTGTAGTAGACGACGTACAGATCATCGTTGTCACTCAGGGGCGTAGGGGAAGTGAGGACCAGAGTTTGATTTCCACTCCCCCCTGTGTTGGAAAAGTCCGCTCCGGTCTTAAGCCACTTCTGCGGGACCGAGGCCGCTCCGCCATATACGGCCTGGCTGTCTACATAAGCCTTGGTAGCTGCGTCCTGATCAGAACTGACGTCTCCGCTGAGGTCTTTGATCCGCTTTGACTGGGCGGTGTAGTTGCCATCCCAATCAATAGGCAGACTAGAGGCACCAGTCTCATCAGCCTCTTGAGCCAGATACAGCAACTGCTGACAGGCTTTATCAAGCTCAGACTCGGACAAGACGCTGCCGTCCTGGAAGTCCACCAGCATGATCTTATTAGTTTCGTCTCGGCCTGGTGTCTGACGGTAAATCTTGACGATTTCGCCCGCAGCAGCCCCAGAGCTCAAGACAACTTTGTCACCAACGATTGAAAAGGATGTGGTTGCTACGCCATTGATTGAAGCCTTGATATGTGTGGCGTCAATGTACGGAAACGTGATGGGAATGTCAGTTTGACCGGCGGTCGCTATGACAGAATTAGATGTGATGGCCATGTGTTACCTCGGGCTTAGTAGTCCAGCAGGGGCTGGATATCGCGGCCAGCCTTTCTGTATTGCTTGATTTGAGTGTTACGCTTGTCGAGTGCCCGTACCTCCGGGAACTCCTTGAGGGCCTCTTGCTTGGCGAGTGCCCGATACCGCCGAATCAATTTCCTAAGCTCTCCGACCCGTGGGCTTTCAATGCCTTCAAGGTCTTCAACAGCCAGTTGCTGATACCGACGCGACTTGATGAGATCCTTCATGGACTGCCGCAGTGTGCGGCCTCCGATGCGAACCGTTCCGTGCAGCTCCAACCAGCGGTCGTACATCGACTGCCCCCGGCTGTTGCGGGATTCTGTAAGATCAATAGCGTTGGAAATCTTGGACGGCGGAGAGAAGGCGTTCTGGCGACCAAGGACCGCCAACTCCTCCATGACCATATCGTCCTTGATCTCGGTGTAGTGGATCGGGAACGGGCTAAGCAGCCCTGGCTTCTCGACCTTCTCACCGAACAGGTTCCGACGATCCTCCACCCGTGTCGTGATCCCAAGAGCCGCGAGGTCCGTTTCAGACGTCAGGCCGTACTTGGTTCTAATGGCGTCCACGACCCCACGGACTTCCTTCTCGTGTTCGGAAGCCCCAATGGTCTGACCAGCCAAGGAGGAGAACGGCATCATCGATGCCACTGTTGATTCTACATACGCACTGCCGTAACGGTCTGGGTTCGACAAGACGTTGGAGATCCGGGCCATGCCCGTCAGGTAACTCTTATTCGTGACGTTCCTAGCGGCGGTGTTGACAATGGCACCCATCATAGCGTCAAAGGTGCCTTGGTCTTCCGGGTCCGACTCGGCCAGGGCTTCGTTGAAGTCTGCGACAGTTCCCAAGAACGACGCGAATGGATCAAAGCGGCGGTAGCTGAGCCACTCATCACCCACCCGGATGCTGTAGGGTTGCCACCCCGTAGCCTCCAACTGACGACGGCGTGCGGGGTCCGATGGTCCGCCTCCGGTAATGTTTCCCGCGTGGAACGCCATGCCGGTTCCAAACAGAAGCATGTTGCCGGTAGCGAACCGTCCCAAGACGTCGGCCTTTGTGGGACCGCCCTTGGCAACAGCATCAGCCATCTCTTTGTTCGCCGCCTTCATATGCTTGACGCTGCCTCGGTAGCCCATCTTCGCTAAGTCGATGTAAGCCCCAGCGGTGCGGTTCAAGTAGAACGACAGGAGGTTGGTTGGGGTCCGAATGAACGGAGTGATCATCCGCATCAACGGGACTTCGTTGACCAGGTTGTTGTACTTGCCTGCGGCCTTAACCAGCTTGCTTCGATCCGGGTCGTCCAGTGCTCTCGTGTAGGTGACATCACGGCCATACTGAAGGGCCTTCTGAGCCAATACGCTGCGAGCGTTCTCCCCGGTGTCGGGATCAACATGACGATTCCAATCCTCGTCCATGTATTTACTCGTGAGCTTCTTCATAGCCATCTGGCGTTCGCCGACGTCCTTGATGCCCATCTTGCTGACCTCATCAGAGGCCCGACGCTCCGCACTGAGCCGTACAGCCTTGTAGGTGTAGTGCTGGCCATCGACGATCATCTTCTCTAAGCCCTCCTCGACATGAGAAGAGAGCTCCGCTCCGACCTTCCCGGCAGCCCTTCCCTCATCGAACAGCCCCTTACGGACTTCAGCCCGGTAGTTGAGGTGCTTGAAGAAGGCGTCTTCGGCCATCAGGAATCGACTCGGGATGTTGAGTGCTTTACCGATCCAGTTGACAGAGGCCCCGCCGATGGTGTTCGACAAGCCTGGCAGGCTCTCGGAGGAAATGGTTCGCTTGTAGCCCTGCTTGGTATCCACCACGCCCAGCTGATCCAGATCGTCTCCCCAGTTCTTGAAAGCCCCGGAGGCCGCACTCATCGCATCTTGGAACTGACTGCCCAAGTGGACGTACATGCCCAGTGCTTCGCCAGCCTGTTTGAACTGAAAGGATGCGAGGTGGCCGAAGGTCTGCTCCAGAGGGAGGAACAACGTGTTCAACGTGTTCGAGGTCATGTTGACCATGTGGGTGATGGGACCAGAGAGGATCGAGTTGATCCAGTATTCGACAAGCATCTCGGAATACTTGCCTCTGTCTTGGAGGTACTTTGCCGCCGCTCCCTCGCCCTGCGCCTCGCGGATCGCCTGATACCTAGCCACGGTGTCTTGTACTTTTTTACGTCCACGGGCTAGATCGCCGCCGCCCATTTCAGTCAATACATCCTCTACAAACTTTGGATCAGCCCCATCTACCACCTCCATCGGAATCAAATCCCGATCAGGAAGCATGTCGGTGCCCTGGATTCGTTGGGCTCCAAGGGCTTGAGCAATCTTTTCTTGGTTACGCTTAACAAGTATGCCCACCGATTCAGCCCGCTGTTGCACCAGAACAAACCGGACCTGATCTTCAGCAGTTCCGGTTTTGGCTTTCGCCGCCATTTCGTCGGCAATACGCACATATTGTTGGTGGTAGTTCCGAAGGACATTCTGCTTAGCGATCACTTCAGTTAACTGGCCGGTGCTATCTAGCTCTTGAATCTGCCGCTTCGATAAGCTCCGAGCTCCCAACGCACTCAATTCTGCGTTGGTCTCTATAGCCAGGTCTTGGATCTGTTCTTTACTCAGCCCATCGATGCGAGTCATTTCGGCCTGAACTTCGGGAGACGCAGTTCGAATCTGGGAGTCGAGCATTTCATCTACTTGCTCAACATCCGACAACCGATTCAGGTTGTAGGGGCTTCCGTCTTTTGGAGTCCGTGCTCCCTTGGGGATTCCAGACTCGTCTTTAAATGCGTTTGGATCAGCAGCCTTCTCAAGCCTATTCAGGTACTTGACCTGTTTAGGTGGCATCTTCTCTCGCCACTCTGGCCCATGCTGCTTCTCCATCTTAGCGGTGTAGTTGTCCACCTTCTTCTGAGCTTTGGCGAACTGTTCGGATGCCCCAGTGGATTGAACTGGTAAAGCCTCTTCAGAGATATCGGCAGCAACAGGCTTAAACCGACCCGAAATGGAGGAGGCATCCAGCATACGGGTAGGCTTTACCGAAGAGGGTTGGACATAGCGGCCCTCAAGGAACCCACGGGCTACTTTGTCATAAGTCCCTCGGCCAAAGGTAGATTTGATTTCAGTCAGTAGGTTCTGGAAGGTATACCGCATAAATCCTATCAAGCTCTTGGTATCTGCTTCCAGATCCAAACGCTTGAAGGTAGCGTCAGCCATATTCTCAGCCATCCACTCTTCTGAGTTGGTCAGTCGATACCACTCGTCTTTAGCGATTCCTTCCTTTGCTACAAACTTTTGAAACGCATCAGTCGCCTCGCCGGTACGGCCTTGGAACATTTCGTCGTAGTCCAGGCCGTGCTGTTTAGCAAAAGATTTTCGAGCTTTGGCCAGATCGCGGGTCATGGCCTCTAGATGCTTAGGATCAACTACTTCTTCTAAAGCGTGCCAGATTTCGTGGGTAAAAGTCCGCTTGAATCTACCGTCTTCGACGGTTTGAGTTGCAATAGACACAACCCGCCGCACAAAGTCATAAGTACCCGCTACATTTTCACCACCAAGGTTCTTAGCCGTGCGGAAACGAATGCCAGTATTATCAATTCCACCCTGTTGATTAAGCCTATCAATTAAATTATTAGCGAATTGAGCTTCACCGCTTGTCAACTCGCCCTGAGACACCTCTCGGTTAATCCGGGCTTTCATCTCTTCAACACCCTTAGGAACTGGGTAGTCGTCAGAGTATGGGGGAATCTTCTTAGGCTCTGCTGGAATGTCAAAGAACCTGTCCAAGTCTTCAGATGTAGGCAGCGGAGCAGGCTCTTCCTGACGGCTGATAGCGTCTGGCGAAAGGTCTTGAGCGACTTCAGACTGCCGAGCCTGTTCAGCCTCCCAGCTCTTTTGCAACGCCTCGTCTGGGTTCCTTCCAGAAGCCTTGGCCTTGCGGCCAGCCTTCAAGGCCCGAAGGCCCATGATGAACGGCTCGCTCATGGCTCCAAGGATGCCACCTTCAATCAGGTTCTTGAGGCGTCCCTCGGCTTCGCTGTCTCCCTCGTCGGCTGCCAGAAACTCGGTCACTGGGTTCTGAAGCGATGGGAACTGTTGGATCAGGTTGGACAGCCGATGCTCTTGGGCGTCGAAGACCGCGAAGTCTGCAACAGCTCCAGCGGCGGTAGCCTTTCCGAACTGAGCACTATATGTGATGGCCTTGGCAGTCTTAGCCTTGCCCGCCGCCTTCGCGGCCTGAGCAGCCTTGCCGATCTTACCAGCTTTGAGGCCCACACCAGTCAGCCCGGAAAGTTTGCCAAGATGACCCACGCCCCACATTCCGGGGACAAACCCCACCATGAACTGTGAGACGCCCTGAACCAGACCACCCGCAAGAGTCTTAGAGTGCCCAAAGCCAAAGTTGTCTTCAACGTCCGGGAGCCAATCTTGTAAGGCCCAATCCGCCAGGTCGTAGACTCCCTCAGCAGCCCCAGCGATACCACGGCCTATAGCAAGATAAGAGGCATCCGCTACAGTGCCCCAGAAGCCCAACTCCTCTTCAGGAGCTTGAGGGCTTCCATCAGGGTTCTGGTAGCCAGAGAGATCAAATTGCATGTTGAATTACTCGCTTGAAAGAGCCTTGCGGAGCTCGGTAGGAATAGTTGGGTTGGTGTACGCACCAATGCCTCGAAGTTGGAGAGACACAAAGTTGTCACGGCCTGTATTAAACGACACTGCATCTTCTTCGCCCACCAGGTCTCGGTAGGCTAAGTAGCCTTCGACAATGCTGTTGTTGGGAAGTGCTTGCTGGAGCTCTTCTGGAGACAGCCCGTCTGCAACCCCACTCAGTGCTTCAAGGTCTGAGATCAGGGTGTCGGGGTCAATCATCAACTGCTTGTATGGGTTCTTGTGGTCAGGGTTGATCGACAGAGGTACACCCCTGTCATCGACACCAGTTCGGAGGTTCTCTGGTGAGTAGCCAAACAATCGACTTGCTTGGATGTATTCGTCGGGGGAGCGTTGGGCAATCGAAATTGACGTCTCTGGTAAATACTTCTCAGCGGCTTCAGCCTTGTAAAGGTCTCGGGCACTGAGGATCGCAAGTCTATCAAACTCTTTGAAATAGGCCCCGGCGTCTGTCCGGGCCTTTTTGTTAAAGGCTGCGATCTGCTCATCACGTTTGGGAGTCTGCTTCTGCTTGTGAAGCTCCCGAACGTCGTCGATGTTTGCCCGCATGTCCCTATCCAACATGAATGCTCGGCCCTCTTGTAAGTCCATACTGTCTCCAGGGGGCACATCAGCGCCCATTGGGATGTTAAGATCACTAGCCGCTTGGGCCTGACTGACCTTTTCCATGGTCTTTAGGCGTGAAGGTGTGAAGATTTGTGGGTACATCTTTGCGGCTTCTCTGGCTGCCTCTAGATTGTAATCAGACCCACCATCAATAATGATGCCATCCCATACGGATGTAATTCCATTGTACGCTTGCATACGAGCGGCTGTCTGTTCGTCAGGCGTTTCGCCTCGTGCTGCGGACTCCAACGCCGCCTTACGGCCCGCTTCTTCTGGAGAGAGGAGGCGACTGTTTGCTAAATCATTCGCTTCGGTAGCATCAACCACAGTGCCTGGCTGCGTTCTTTCCAGAAGCTCAAGAGCTGCACTACCTGATAGTTTATTAGGAAACGACACTGCATCTTGTGTGACCCGCAACACCGCCTGCTCTTGGTTCTGTAATGACTTTACATGCCTTCTGAACTCATCGAGGTGGTTCTGTGGAGCGTCGGAATTGGCAATGAACAACTCCATGTCTTGCATACCGCCCAAGCCATAGAAATCATCTCTCAGGGATTCGAGGGCAGCAGGTGAAAGGGTCAGAAGTTGTTTCTGCCGGTTGTTCACGGTGGGGATTAGATCCTTGGTGTAGTAGAGGTCGAGAGCATTAGTAGACACCCCTTGTTCTACAAGCTCCGGGCGTACCGCTTCCCAAACCTCTTCTGGGTCAAGGTCTCTATCAGCCGCAGCAATATAGGTCGCCACAGCCAGTTCAATAGACACCCTATCGTCCCTGAGTTCCTCTTGGGTCACTTTGCCTATGGCCTTCTCTTTAGCGTTGAGTCGATTTTCAATCTCATCGAGTTTATCTAGGTGAGACTCAGACAACGCCAGGCCCCCTGTCTTCTGGAGACGAATCTGGTTGAGTGTGGATTGAAGAGCGTCAATAGCACCAGCGTCTTCAGCATCGTATGACTGGTTGTCCGCAGCGGCGACCAGACCCGCCACAATGTACTCACGGCCCGCGCTGTTTTCTAATTCATAGAAGGCATCGGAGTGAGCATCAATCCTCTCAACCGCCTCCGCGAAGTTGATCTCTCCGTCTGCAAGCTCCCGGAATACATGGTACGAAGCGTCTCTCAAGTCTTCTCGGTTCTTCGACACCATCCGGGACTGCTTCTGAGAGTTGACCTGTGCCATCCAGTTGGACGACATCGAGTTGTACATCTCAGTAGCCTTCTGCTGAGCGTAGCCACCCTGGATGTTGAGAGCCTCAAAGGTGTCACGGGCGAACACCGAGGCGTCCTCCTCGCTCAATGGGTTGGAGAACCTCGACAGGTTAGCCGTCAACTCCTTGCTGTAATCGTCCCTCATGACACGCTCGGCCAGGTATTCCATGGCCACCATGCGTCGATAGGGATTAGACCCAAAGGCCAGAAGACCACTCTGCTCGGCAGCCTTGGCCTGCTTCTTGAGGTCGTTGCGGACTTCTTCCTGGCTGAGCTTGGACACCCGCAGCATCTCTTCGGCGTCAATCGCTTCCTTCTGACGGTCCCACATAGTTTCCCCAAGGTTGAACAGGGAATCTAGAAGCCGGTTGGTGGCGTTGATGTCGTTGCTCGTATCCACCGCCAGAGCTACCTGACTAGGACGCTGAGGAAGTTGGGGGGCGGCAGGGCGAATAAGATTGGGGGCGAAGTAGCCATCGCTACGCCCGGACCCCGCTTGTGGAGAAGGTAGTCTGCTCATTGTTTATTCCACCCAACTAGGTTTAGGAGAATTGAGTCCTGTGTACATTTGTCCGCCATAAACCCCTGGAAGGCGGGAAGCGGGTGCCATTGCTTGAGTGGGCGGGTCCGATCGGGGCTGCTGTGACATATACCACTGCACGCTGTTCAAGGCCCCGGCAGCTCCGTTAAGAATCCAACTCATTGAGCTGGGCTTACTCGTTACTCCCATTGGGTTGGGAAGAGCTGGCTGCGGGATGGGCTGCGGGTTGGCCGAATCAATGCGAGCCTGAGTCTGGGCCTGTACATCCGCCATCGCCGCCACGTTCTCGTTGAACCGCCACTCGCGTTCCATACGGACGTTCTGGACGCCCTCTAGCTCATTGAAGGCGATAGAGTCCAGCAGGTAGTCCACCGACTGTCCAGCCACCTCACGGTCAGCAGCGTTCGCTACGACCATAGCCTGGCCAGCCCTTGAGTCCTTCATGATCTTCTGGATCTCCATCCCGGCTACCACGCTGTCCTGAGTGATTCGGTCCTGAATCATGTCGTAGCTGCGGAGAGAGGCGTCTACTGCCCGACGAGCGTTCTCGGTGTAGGTCTCGTTCTGGTGCTCTTGGAGTTGGTTGTTGTACTCACTCTCGGTGAGATACCGCTTCTTCTCGTAGGAGTATGCTCTTCGTTGGTTTTCTGAGGTTGCACGAGCCTGAGCAGCTGAGGTTCTCGCTCCTTGAACTGCGGACGTTGCAGATAACGCTAATCCGGCACCAGCAATAGCTGTAACGGGGTCACACATTCAGTTGATCCTTACGATTTCATAGAAAGGCAGGCGGCCTACACCAAACTCTTGGTGCAAATTGACAAACGAAAACCCAAGCCACCGAAGCCACTTGATGTGGACTTCGTTGCGAGCATCGACATAGTTGAACAACAACGTGTGATCCTCGTGAAGTGCTTGCAGGCAGTCCTTGGAGTTCCGTAGGAACCACAGGCTACCGTCCTCTACTCCCTTGGTGCCGAGCATCCAGGCCATGCCCACATCAGGCATGATGGTGCCGACCCCGAACATACAAATAGGGTCTTCTCGCCATACAGCCGTGAGGCACCGGGAAGACCCAGCGAGCCCCTTGGCTAAAGCGTCATAGGGCGTGCTGCCTGAGTGGGCGGTTACTTCGGCTACATCAGCCGCTCGCATGTGGGCGGCAATGTAATCGACATCCTCGGGAATGGACTCCCGAATAAGGTTCTTAGGAGTAGCGTTGTGAACGGGCATTTAGTGACAGCTCAAACTCAACAGAGACAAGCGAACAGGGAAGTGGGGTGTCGTTGCGACACTCGATCTTTACCTGATCAGCCTTTGAATAAACGGGCACACGGAAGGTTCCACTCTCCAAAGGCACACTGCCCAGGATGTTGTTACCCGACCCAAGGATTCTAGCGGTAAATGGGTGCGTACTGGCGTCCCGATAGTCGGGAGTAACTACGATCTTGAAGAACCCAGAGTCTGAAAAGTTCAGGGTGAGATATCGGACTTGAACGCGGCCCTCGGTGATCGGGGCCAGGCCCCCGCCCTGCGTACCTTCACGCATCACGACGTCACTGAACTCGTAGACCATCTCGTACTTCTCACCGAGCCAATAGGTCGTGGAAGACAGATCCTCTGCAACCACGATCTGGTTGCTGTCGTTGGTCTGAGTAGTCACCGGGACTCGTCGCCCGGCTTTGGTAATCACCTCAATCGTCGAGTTGTTGTAAGCCTTGTAAGGCATAGTGATTGTGGTGTTCCCAGTGCCTGAGCTGTACGACGGTGTGGCTACAGCCTGGTCTACCCGGCGGTCGAGGAGAGTCCGGTAGGACACCCCGGTATCGACCAAGCCCGACTCAAGACGCATCTTGTCAAGGAAGATGCCATCAGCCCTCTTGACCACGACGTACAGGGTGGTGTCGATGAACTCGATCCCAAGGATCGTGTCGTTGCTGGAGAACTTGAATCGGCCCCATGAGGACTGGACCCGCTCGTTGTTCTGATCGAAGAACTTGTAGGCATACAGAGACGACCGATCCCCATCCGACAGGATGAAGAGGATGTCTTCGTGGGACGACCCTGCCATGTCTCGGATAGAGCCGTTGATGAACTGGGGTATCTGGCCGGAGATGTCTGAGGCATCGAACAGCGTCTCAGCTGTGTCGGATGCAATGTAATACTGCCGGATACCTGAGTATGAGCCTCGGTTGAAACCGAAGTAGATCGACGACCCTATGGTGACGGGTCTGACGTCTGACAGGGACTCGTAGTTTGTGGTCTTCGTCATGGCGACAGTGCGTGGGCTTAGAGGTGCAGTGCCCTGGAGGACGAACTGCGTTTGCTCTGAGAACAGCACCAACTGCCTGGCGAACGGAATAGCGGACTGCAAGATGGAGACCGTGGAGTGTGTGGAGGCCACATCAATGGGGTCGGCGTCCATGAGGTCCGTTACTGTGGTTCTCCAGAAGTTGAAGAACTCAGCCGTCTCGGACATCACCACGTTCTCATCAGCCAAGAAGGCCAATCGGTTCTTGAAGAACACGAGGTCGCGGATCGTGGTCCCGACGAAGGTGGGGTCAGCGTTGCTTACCTCGTCCCCACAGTTCCTCTCGCCCCATGTGGGCAGGGTGGCGTGGGAGCCATCACAGGGTCCGAAGACGAACTCGCCGTTGGCTTGACGCACCAGCACATGCGGCATGGTTGCGGGGGTGAACTTGTATTTGATGTTATCCGGGGTGGACTCTTCCCAGTGCCCTGAGCCGAACGCCGCATCATCAGCTACAAACTTGACGTAGTAGTCATCTCGTGTGTCGGTAGCATCTCCGACAATCTTGACCCGAAAGCCGTTGGGGGCCGTGGTCGGAAGGTCACTGAGGTTCTGCACCTCATCTTTGATAACTGAAATGGCGGTGTCGCCCAGGCCGTCCGAGGCATCAACAGTAAAGTCAGAGGAGCGTTTGAACCACACCACACCGCCGGAGCGAGCCACGGTGTAGCCCGTCATTGCTCCATCAAACTGATCTGCGATGTAATCGGTGTTAATGTGTTGACGAGCGTCAGTATCGGTCGCCGCATCAGTTTGATACGTTAAGGGGTTGGTGCCAATGGTAACCGAGTAGTTGGTCTCGTAATCCCCTTGCTTGACAAACACCAAGGCTTCGGGGTCTCGGGCCGTGACCACAGAGGAATCCATGGTGACGGTGGCAGTCCTGTTGACGAAGAACGTGTAGTCCGCAATCGTCAGAGCACGGAGGTTGATATCTGCCGGGGTTGAGGCGTCTGGCATGTTTAGGTACGCCAGGTCCGTAGCATCCACAACATTGCCCGCAGCGTCCTTAACAACCTTGGGGGTCCCATCGACATCGTGGACCGTCAGAGTCGTCCCGGTGTTTGTGGCCTTGACTGTGACCACATACCGCTCATCGGCATCACGGTTGATTGTGTGGATGAAGTAGTCAGAGGCGTTACCAGTTGCTGTCGTAGACAGTTTGGCGACATGCTCCGTGGGCATCCGTTTAGTCAGGCCGTCCAGCACACTCGGTACTGCGTTGTCCTGTACGTCACATTGGTTTTCAAACCTTGCGCTATCGGGTTGCTGTGATACGCCCCCGATAAGGTTGGAGATGCCCTTGGAAACTAAAGCCATCAGGAGATCCTGTTCCTAACTTCACCGCGATCAATGACGCGGTAAACGTCGTAGTTGTCAAAGATGGTGTAATCGCCGCCATCGCTCTCTGCCTCTCGAAGCGTAATGAGAGCTTGGAACTCATCGTTCTGGTTGAAGTCGTGGTGCTTACTGGACCCCACGACTCGATCCTGAAACTTACGGGCTGCTCGGATCATGACGTACTGACGGGCTGCCTGGGGCAGATCGGTCCAGTCGAGCAGGTAGATCACAGTGCATTTGAGGGCGTCGGTGATCGTGAAGGTCTTGTCAGTCTTGTTGTAAATCTTCTGGCCTCGCTGGATGTACTGAGTAGTACCAGCGTTCTCAGGCTCCACATCGATTCGAGCGACGTTCTCACTGAGAACAATCTCGTTGGAGGTGTTGGGACTGAGAGAGACCTCGTATTCGCGGTTGAAGTTCCACCCCGCACTTTGGATTTCACGGGAAACTTCGTCGAGGATCTTCATGGCCATGATGACATCTGAAGTCTGACTCGCCGCGTCAAGGGTGTTTACTGGAGCCTCACCGATGACAGACATCATCGTGTTGACGGCTTCCAGCCGGGTAGTGTTAGCGAGTGCCATGGGTATTCCTTAAGAGAAAGGTAGTGGCCCCCCGAAGGGGGCCACCACCGAGTGGCCGGGACAGTGGCCTAATGGGATCAGACAGCCAGTTCGACGAGAGCTTCCTCTCGGAGAACATCGTGGCCCATCGCGTACCGAGCGACCATCAGGGTTCCCTGACGCTCCACCTGGTACTCGGACTCGATTGCGAGATCCATGAGCTTGACCGATCCAAGACCACTACGCTGGAAGACGAGTGCCTTGGTGGTCGTGCCTGCGGTGCCTGCGAAATCGTAGGTGCCGGTAGCAGTACCGTTATCACCGGCTGCTACAACCCAATCTGCCGTGGGGACATGATTGGACTTCAGGATCTGGATGCCAGCAACGCTGAGGACCACACCGCTTGCAATGGAACCGTTGCCATCGTTGCCGTAATCACGGTTGATAGCATCCTTGTTCTCATTGATGAGCAGGTAATACTCTGCTGGGTTCATCACGCAGAACCGATCATTGGCGGGTACATCAGCTTCATCGAGCTTCTGTGCTGCATCAATGATGCCGCCCAGGAGGTGATCACCGCTGTCGGCGTTACCGATGTCGATGGTCTGGTCGATGGTTGCACCGAAACGATCTGTCGTAGTGCGTGCGCCGACGAGGCCGTAGCGGATCAGGTTCTTGTCGGCTTCATTAGCCAACGCAAATCCCATCTGCCTGGTGTACTCGGAACGTACATCGTAGTGATTCTTGGCGTCGTCAAGGTTGGCAACGAAGGCAGCCGAGATAAGCATCTCATTGATCGTGACAACCTTCTCGTTGTGCTTGATCGCCGACAGGTAGTTTGCACCACCAGCTTCGGTATCTTCGATGATTGACTCACCAGGAGTGTGATAGGAAGCAGTTGCCTTGCCGATAGCAGGGAACTGCGCAGACTTCCCGGACTGGATAGTCCGCACGGTGTGCAAGGGCATCATCACGTTTGCTTCTTCAAAGCTCGCGATGACTTCCCCGGCCCACTGCTTAAGGAACAGTGCATCAGCCGTGCCGCCGTTATTGACGAGCCCCGACCGTGAAAGTGCCATAGCCATAGTAGTAAACCTCTTTGTGGTTAAGGATTGAAAAGGGTGTCACTATCCTTCACGCCTCGGACCACTGGTTATCCGCCTCGACGGGCCAGTTCCTAATTCGCAGGGACTTCTTGCGACGAAATAGATCCGGCATACCAACCTTCTGGAAGGTCTACCGAATTGCTGGACAGCTCCCACGCGGAGCCGCTCCAGTAATAGACATGACCCCGTATTCCGGGGCCAAGTCTTACGAGTGCATCTGATTCAGGGACGAAGACTACTCTTGTGCCGCCGCAGCCGTTCATTCCAACGACGGCGGACGTTAGCAGGCACATCAGGAGCATCCTGTGCAGTAGGTGCTTCATTCGCCTTCTCCCACATAAATGGGATCAAAGCCTTGAACAAGGCCACAAAGGCCATGCTTATGGCTTCAATCATTCTGCTGTCCGTTTCAGCGTGAGCCTGGCTCCGGTGTACCCAAGGGCAACCAGTGCAGACTGCACCAAGCCAACGACCTGAGCCGAAGTACCTTCAAGAGTGAAGGTTCCAGAAGCCACCAGGGCTCCGAGTACGACGGCGATCAAGCTCATCCAAAACTCAGTTGTTCTATATCCGGGTTTAGTGTCCACGGCATGTCCCCTTACTGGAGGTTAGAAACCGCAAGGCGGTTTGTTACATCAGCCCGATAGGCCGGATCATTCCGGTATCGAGTGTCCTTCATGGCCTTGGTGACTTCGGCCCACGAGCGGAAGGAAGTGGAAGCACCAGTGCTACCGACTTCTCCCGCGATCAGATTGGGACGTCCCTCGGCCTGCTGGTAGCGGGCGAAGAGTCCCTGAATGTTCATCTTGACGGTCTCGACGTCGTTGGTGTCCATGGCCGTGTTGTATGCGTCCTGCTCGGCTTCCGAGAGGTTCTCAGCAGCCCAGGCCGTAAGGGCCTCGTAGGACTCTCGACCACCAACCGACTCCAGCAGTGAGGACTGCTGTTCAGTCATCAGGGCCTTTTGACCTGCCACATACGCTTCCACCAAGTCACGAGGGAGCCCGCGAGATTCGAGATCAGCATAGGCATCCTCGGAAATATCGCCGTCTTGCAGCACTTGTTGGGTGAAGTCTTGCAACTCGTCCTGGGACACGAGGCCACCCTCCGCCCCCTCGGGCAGTTCGGCGTCTTCGGGCATCTGTTCGGCTTCTTCAGACACACCTGATCGCATCTTTTCGAGTTCGGCGTATGATTTGGCGAGGGCTTCGACATCGACGGTCCCATCTTCTTGAATGAACTTGTCCGGGACTTCAAAGGCCTGTTGTTCGGAAGCTTGTTCGGCTTGCCCCTGCGGCATGACTTCCTGCTCATTAGCTTCGGAGCCCTCATACATTGGTTGGTTAGGGGCTTCAGACCCGGTGGTCTCGCCCGACACTTGAATACGTTGTGCGTCCATGTCCCTATGCCTCATCTATTGGGGGTTGAGCGGCCTCTTGGGACATCGCGTCGATGACCTGTGGGCCGAAAGTCTGAGCAGCCTGCATCATCATAGCTTGCTGCTGTTCGGATTGAATCTGCTCTTCACTCTTGATGAGCCCCTCGGTGTCGATGCCCAGTGCCATCGCCCTGCGGTCCATATACTCCCGCATGTTGACGAACTGACTTAGGGCCTCCGGGCCGAGCAGTTGCCCGACACCAAGCAGGAACTCGTCCATCTTGTTGAGATCGTTGCCACGCCCAAGGGCGTCTATGCCGGTAATGATAGCGGGATGGACCAGATCGGAGGGCAGCTCAGGGAGTCGTTTGTCTCTCTGCATCTGATCCATCAACCGCTGAACGAGGGGCATCTGGAACTCTTGAGAGAGTACGCTGTAGATGCCGCCCAGTTGTCTTTCAATGCTTTGGGTGACCAGGCGGACCTCCGCAGCGGTGACCCGCTCGGCGTTCCGAATGGCGTTGTCTGTCAGGAGAAATGCATAAGACAGACGCTCGCTGATCGTTTGTATCGTTTGGTATGCGATTGACAGGTCCGCAGCCTTATTAAGCTGTAGAACCGATACGTCCGCTGCGGACCCTTCCACAATGCCACCATTGGGTGCCTCCGCAAGTACACGAGATCGGGTGACCCCGTTGGGTGATACAAGGAACAAGACCTTAGCGGCTGCCGCCGAAGCCTCCACAATGCTCTGCGTCAGGCTCTCAAGGCTCTTGAGATCCCCGATGTACTGCTCAACGTATCCCCGGCCATAGTCCTCTCCCTCAGTACGGGCCATTCGGAGGACAATGTAAGGGGACTTATCGGAATCAAAGACACCCGAAGAGCCAGGGATAACGGACCCGCCTACCTCTTGGTAGACCTCAATCTTGCCATCATCCCTAGTCTTCACACAGGTGTAGATGTCAACCGAGTTCTCACTCGACGTAACATCCAAGTGCTCGCTGGCCAACGGCTGAGCTTCCTTTGGAAGCATCTCCGGGGCCACCGATTCCTTAGTGATGATCTTCCGGGGGTTGCCCATGGCGTCACGTTTGACGACATAGCGGTCCAGGTGCAGCACCCGCATCCCCCCGCCTTCGGGAAGATGGAGGCACACGTTGCCGGTGATGATCAGGTGACGAAGGGCCTCAAAGGCTTGCACCCGGAGGGCCTGAGTCTCGATCTCGCTCATGACTGAGCGTTCGATCTTAGACAACGCCCCCTCGATATCGGTCTTGATCTGAGCCCCATCCGCCTGGCCCTCCATCTCATTCAGTGCGGTCTGGTCAATGACCAACCGGAAGAATGGGGAGTTAGGCGGTAGAAGGCTCAGGAGAAGGGCCGAAGCGAGGTTGTTGACGCCACGCGCTCCCACGGACTGATAAGGCGTGGGGAGCTTGCTGGTCGCATTGTGCCCTTCATCCGGCATGACCGTGGGGATGGTGAGCTTAGAGGCATCCCGTGCTCTGCGGATGTAGGGGTCTCGGAGTGCGGACAGTTTGGTGTATGCACTCTGAGCAGCACCTTGCGTCATCATGGCGTAGATCCTTAGTAGTTAAGTCCCGATCCCGTCATCGGGATTCGGAGAGAAGACTTGCCACGCTTGCGCCTTGTGGCGGCATCGCCAGACCTGGCAGCAATCATCTCTTTGGTGTTGGTCCGCTTGGGCTTCGCCACGGCTTCCGCTGTTCGGGCCGGGGGCGGTGCGGGAGGAGGAGCCGGGGCCATTACGGG
>UEXM01000254.1_pt2 | contig 36909 bp, 39 predicted proteins | sample 1796661 | NCBI WGS metagenome assembly UEXM01 (sample SAMEA4772469, study PRJEB27181) | metagenome
GCCCCTCTTTTTTTTGGCTATCTTTGTAGCATGAACGGGCTTCTTAGAATACAGAGTACATCGTCTCTCGACCTGTACATCCCCGTGGACTCTATCAAGGAGATATCTCGCACGTCTGCGAATGTCATCACCATCTTCACGTATCCTGTGATATTGAACAGAGCGGGTCTGTTTGACGCTCCTGCGTATCAACTTACTGAGGGAGGTGGTGGTGCGGGTGCGTCTGATAACAGCAATGTGCAGGCGATTATTGATGCATGGGATTCTGTGCTTCGAGGACAGCAGTCTGTTGCTGTGGTAAACTTTAGGTTTCCGATTGACAGGTTCGCAAGAGCTATCGTTCCTTGGCCGTAAGCCAAAAGCCCTCTGCTTTTTAATTCCGTATCTTTGCCTAAAACAAGGCAATGATTAACTCAGTCAGACAATCTGTGCTGTCTGTGCTAAACAAGAATAACTACGGTTATCTCTCCCCTGCTGACTTCAACCTATTTGCAAAGCAGGCACAGCTAGATATCTTCGAGAGTTATTTTTATCAGTACAACAATCAGATAAACAAGGAGAATGCTCGTCAGTCAGGCACGGGCATTGCGAACTTGTCTAAGAGTATTGAGGAGTCAATGGACTTGTTTTCTGTGACTCGTGGCCTCAACCTTGATGCTACCACAGCGGGTCAGTACCTGATGCCATCGGCAGCCACGACAGGTAGCGATTACTACTACGTCAACAAGGTACTTGTGTACAGCAGCATCGTGACTTCAGGTAAAGGAACTGCGCCTCCCGGTGCAACTACATCTTTTGGTGATACTACCGCCACTTTTACTTCTGATGGTGTTATTCCGGGAGATATTATCGCTCTCGAAACATCAACACAGGGTGTTCAGTATCGCACTATTGCAACCGTACCTACAGAAATTGATTTGACAGTTTCGGCTTCTTTTGAGTCTACTTCACCTCTATCTTACAGCATATTCAGAGCAGGAACTAAACAGAACGAGGCGGAGAAGGTGACGCATAGCAAGATTACTATGCTCAACAACTCCATCTACACCGCTCCTACGCTTGAGTACCCTGCGTATACCTCGGAGGAGGCCTCTATGCAGGTGTTCCCAAGCACCAACCTGACAGCGGGTAGGGTAGTGGCACAATACTTTAGGTATCCTAAAGACCCGAATTGGACGTATGTCACCCTTACAGGAGGTGAGCCTGTGTTCAACCAAACAGCGAGTGACTTCCAAGACTTTGAAGTGCCGCTTGATGATGAGAACAACCTCACCATGAAGATTCTGCAGTACGCAGGCATTACGATTAGAGAGCCTGAAGTCTTTGGCTTTGCTACGGGTGAAGAAACCAAGGAGCAACAACAAGAAGGATAATGGGGTACATCAGTCAGTTTCAGTATTACGAGAACGGGGGAGGTAATCCTGAAGGAGCCAATTGGGGTTCCTATCAGTACGTGTCCCTGTACGACATCGTCAACAACTTCATGTTGATGTACGCGGGCAACCACAGCCTCGTCAACAACGAGGATAGGTTTAAGGTTCTGTTTCACGCCAAGCGTGCCATTCAGGAGCTTAACTATGATGCCTTTAAGGAGGTCAAGGTTCTTCAGCTTACCATCACTGACCAATACAGATTTATCCTGCCATCTGACTTTGTCAATTGGGTTCGCATCTCCATGTACAAGAATGGATACCTGTACCCGCTGACCGAAAACATTCAGGTCAACTACGCCAAGTCGTACCTGCAGGACAACAACGAGCGCATCCTCTTCGATGTAGATGGCAACGCTCTGTCTCCTGAGTTCTCAGAGATTGACTACCAACGCATCACGGGAGGTAAGAAAAGCATCTACCTCAACACGGGCCATCCCTTCGATGGCTTCGAGGGATACTTCGTCGGAGGCCATTGGTACTTCACAACGCCATTTGGTGGTGCATGGTATGCGCTCAACACTGAGACGGCCAACGCCAATCCAACCTTTGCTATTGACAGAGCGTCGGGTGTAATCAACTTCAGCTCCAACATCGGAACGGGAGCTTCTGTTGTCCTTGAGTACGTGTCAGACGGCATGGAGAATGGTGACGACAGCAAGGTTCATGTCAACAAAATGTTTGAGGACTTTGTCTACGCATACATCGAGTATGCCATCTTGAACAGTAAGTTGGGTGTGCAGGAGTACGTGGTCAACAGAGCACGCAAAAGAAAGGGTGCGCTATTGCGCAACGCTAAAATCAGAATCAGTAATATCCATCCCGGCAGATTGTTGATGAACCTACGTGGAATGGATAAGTGGATTAAGTAATGGCAAAGGACTTAAGGACGTTTACCAAGGGTAAGATGAACAAGGAACTTGACGAACGTCTTGTTCCCGATGGCGAGTATACCGATGCGTTGAATATCCGAGTCGGCTCTACCGAGGAGGATGAGATGGGTGTCATCGAGACTACGCTTGGCAACACGCAGCTTACCACCCTTCAAGTCCAAAGCACAACCCTGAGCGCATCGGCTCGATGTATCGGTGCTCTTGAGGACGGCTCAACAGAGACCCTCTATTGGTTTGTCCATGACCCCGCGTTTACAGCGTCAAGCAATACGGGCAAGCTCGACCTTATTGTCTCGTTCAATACGAGCACTCAGGTTACCACATACCATGTCATTAGCATGGATAATGGAGGCGGTGTCAACACCACGCTAAACTTCAGCCCTACCTATCTTATTACGGGTGTCAGCCTGATTGATGACCTTCTGTTCTTTACAGACGATTACAACCCACCAAGGCGCATCAATGTTACGCGCACTTACGGTGAGCCAACGAGTGGCGATGTAGATACAGTTACTGACGATGAGCTTCTTGTCATCAAGAAAGCACCTGTCAACTCGCCCTCTACTATTTCGAGCTTCAACAGCAACATCTCCTCTACGTTTATGGAGGAGCGGTTTATCTGTTTTGCTTACAGGTGGAGATATGACGACAACGAATACTCGGCTACGTCGCAGTTTTCGAAGCCTGTCTTTACTCCCAAGGCTTTTGACTTCACGCCCAAGAGCTACCTCAACGAGGGCTTCATCAACAAGCACAACAACGCTACGCTTACTTACAACACGGGTAGCAGCCTTGTGAAGGGCATCGACATCCTGTTTAAGGAGGCCAACGATAGCACCATCAAGGTCATCGAGAAGCTCGACAAGGCGAAGCTCGGCCTGCCTGACAACAACGACCTGACGTTCAACTTCAGCGACAGTAAAATCTTCACGATTCTGCCAAGCTCTGAGATTCTCAGGTTGTATGACAACGTACCTCTGTTGGCTCAGGCGCAAACGCTTATGGGCAACAGGCTTATGTACGGCAACTATCTTGAGGGCTATGACCTTGTAGATAGCAGCGGCAATCCTACACAGCTCAACTACATCTGTACGCTGAAGGAAAGCACCCTGTCTCAAGAAAACCTGCCTAGCGGTAACATCCAAGGAGCCGCAGTTATATACACCCTTCCACAAAGCGTGACGGGTGGTGTGGCCCAAACGGTGACGGATGGCAGGCAACAGATTGACCTTACTCCTTTCTGTGAAGACGCTCAGTTCAACAGCAGGCTTACGGCAGGCAGCGTCATGGAGTTTGAGTTTCAGATTTACGTAGAGTCAGGTTCTCCCCAAGAGGTTGGAACAGGGTCGTTCCCTTCGCAAGTGCCTCCCGGGACAAGTTCCTCGCCTCAAACGATTACTGCCACCTTTACCCTAAACGCCAACTACAACACGTTGGCCGATTGGATGAGCAGTGCCAACTTCCAAAATCAAGTTGGTACTCTGACCAACATTTTCCCCGTCTACGACGGTGGTGGTGCGTCAACATCGTGTGATGGAGGGACACTTACAGACAGCTACAACTGTGGTAGAGAGCAGCAGTTGGGTGCATTTACATTGGTAACTACAGGTATTACGTTGGGTACTACCATCGCTCAACCTGAGCCTGTCACATTTACTCAAACTTCGGGCAGCACCTGCGAAGTGATATTTCCCGGTCTGAGGTATACGGACAACCCTGCTTCTCCTACGCTCGACTCTTTCTTTTTCTATCGCTTTGATACAGCCGCCACGAAGGTGACCTTCTTCCCTGCGGGGACAGCAGAGAGCCTTCACAGCAACAGAGGCTACGAGGTGGGAATCATGTACATGGACGAGTACAACAGGTCTACTACGGCCCTTGTAAGCGACAGCAACACTGTTCACGTTCCATGCTCTGCAAGTGATACTAAGAATCAGATTAGGGTAGAGATTCCTACAACCCAAAGCCCTCCCTCGTGGGCGACGAGGTATAAGTTTGGTATCAAGCCCGACGAGGCAGGATACAATACCATCTACTCCAACACCTTCTTTGTTGACTCAACTCAGAACAGGGCTTACATCTTGCTTCAGGGCGAGAACCCTCGTAAGGTAGAAGAGGGTGATAGGCTTATTGTCAAGGCTGATACAAGCGGGACTGTCAATGAGTGCCTGTACGTTACTGTCCTTGAGAAGAAGGTCATGCAGGCCAACGAGCTTCCGGGCAACGATGGTGTAACGGGAACCTATATGGTTATCAGCACTGACGGGCTTGCGCTCAACCCTTCAGCGGGGTCTCTGAGGGATACAGGATTGGTTGAGGCTGTGGCGCAGGACACCTTTAACATCGGTAATGATAGAGCACCATACATCTTGTTGCCGCTCAACGACCCTATGGGCAACCCCGATGCGGGTCAATCGCCCGGTGGTAGCTCAGGGCCGGGTCAAGATTATGAAGTGCCTTCAGGTTCTATTGTAACCATCAAGCTACAGGGTGATAGAATTGGTACGGGCAATGTTTGTGAGGAGAGAAGAATCGACATTGACGACCTGCAGTTTACTGTCACGCAGAGCTACAGCAGCCTTGCCGATTGGTTTGTGGGTGATGGTGTCATTACCTCGCTTATCAATGAGGACTTCTACACAGGTGGCGGTGGCGTTGGCCTTGTAAAGGACGCAGGGTCAGCCTCTCCATCTTCTCCTAACGACCCTTCAACCATATCAGGTTCGGGTTCAGCCAATTTTGAGACGGGTAACGGCAAGGATGATATGCGCACTAACCCTGCGATTGACCTTCAAACCATTGGCATTCCTTCGGGCTTGGCTTCGAGCGAGTTTGGTGCTTGCGTGCTAACGTACCCAAGCGGAAGAAAGTACCTTGGTTTCCGTGGCACGATATGCTGTGGTAGCAACAACAACAAGCGGTCTAAGCTCAAGGGTCGCATTAGAGTAAGACGTGCGATTGACCTGTTGGTCTTTGAGACGTTGCCTGCTGATGCGCAGCCTGACATCTTCTTCGAGTCTTCGGTGTCTTACCCTATCACCAATGGATTCCACGAGGGCAATGTCCAAAACCAAACGGCTACGCAGTCTGCCATTGTGGATACAGCATTCTACAACTGCTACACCTATGGGAATGGCGTAGAGAGCTACAAGATTCGGGACTCTATTGTCGGCAAGGACTTTACCCTTGGCAACAGGGTGACAGCTACACAGGGTCAGGACTACAAGCAGGTTAGACGATACGCTGACATCACATACAGCGGTGTCTACAACCAAGAGAGCAACGTCAATAAGACCAACGAGTTCAACCTTGGCCTTCTGAACTTCAAGCCCCTTGAGCAGCGATTCGGTTACATCAGAAAGATGGCGGGTCGCGAAACCGATGTGCTTGTCTTGCAGGAGGACAAGATTTCATACGTCCTCGCAGGTAAGAACTTGCTGTCCGATGCTGTGGGCGGAGGTGATGTCACGTCTATCCCTGAAGTTCTTGGAACGCAGATTGCTCGTACCGAGGAGTACGGTATCTCAGACAACCCTGAGAGCTACGCAGAGTACGGGTATGACAAGTTCTTTACCGATGCCAAGCGAGGTGTTGTCGTTCAACTGCGCGGCACAAGTGCGCAGAGCGAGCAGCTCAATGTTATCTCTGACCAAGGGATGAGCACATGGTTTAGAGAGCTGTTCCAAGTGTCGTTTAACAAGCAGAAGCTCGGAGCCTACGACCCTTACGCGGGTGAGTATGTCTTGAGTTCCAACCTGCAGACGTTGCCTGCGGAAAAGAAGAACTTACCGTGTGGAACAACGCAAACATTTACCGTCAACGGGTCTACTACCAAAGCAGACTATGACCTTGGAACAACGACGGGTGATGTCGTTGTCACCTATCAGTTTGTTGGTACAGGCACTGTAAATTTCGTCAGGTTCCTTTACGATGGAGTTGCTTATCAGGACACTTCGCCCACAACGTCAGGCTCACTGACTATACCTAAACCAAACCCTACCCCTACTACGGGTGAGTTTGCTATTAGCGGTACTGCAACTGTTATCATCACTGTCAAGTGTCCCGGTGCAGAAACCCTCAACGTCATTCAGGTATGCTTGACAAGCTCATCTGCCGCAGGCGAACTCATCCACAACGAGTTCTCATTTGCGCAGGGAGCGTACAGCTCACCTGTGTCTTCTACGCAGGTCACGTTCAGTAACTCAGGCATCGCCCCTGTGGTAAGTCAGTTCGAGACCTTTACAGGCTTGAAGGGCAGTGGCTTTATCCCAAGCGGAGGGTCTACTGTTACCGTGGCGGGTAACAGGTTTGGGTCGGACACGTATGTGACGCAGGCGGGAACGCAGTTTTCGTACGTAAAAACCAATGTTAGCTATCCTAATACGCCTACAGGAATTAACAATCTACTTGCGGCTATTGCAAGTCCAACTGCAGGTTTCGGTGGTCTTATTACGACAACAGGTATCGGCACAAGCTACACTTCGGGTAGCTTCACCAACACTGCGTCATCGACAAGAGACAATCTTTACCTCGTTTACGACTACCGTCAGCCATCTGCTGCGACAACCCTTTGTTACGACAACAGCAAGCCTGAGCTTGCGTGCTGCTGCAGAGCAACAGCAACCGTTTACCTTGATGCGCCTACCCTTTCGGGAGCGACAGCTATCTACACTGATTCGGGCCTTACTACGCCCGCAGCGGATGGATTCTACTCCGACTCAAATGCAGGCGGTATTGGCATTTTTAGACAGCAGACAACATCAGGCTCAACAATTACTTTGACCCCTCCATCTTCGTGCGCTCCCTGCACACCCTCGTGCGGCACTACGGGCGTGAGGGGTACAGTGGTAAAGGATGCTTACGCAGTATGGAACTGTACTGTAGGCAGCGCAACGGGAGCTATTGTCATCAACTTACCTGCACCTACCATCCCTGTAGGCATTAGAGCCACATACGATGGGGTGGAGTACACCACCCTGTCAGCGGCTACAGCAGGTCAGCGTGGCCCTGCAACGGGAGGTGAGCTTATTGTAGTGGGAGAGACAGCTTCTGCATGTCCTCAGCTACCGGGTACATTTAACCTAAACAACCTAATACCTAGCGGCTCTAATTGGGTGACCACTAGCGGAAGCACAAGCATAACGCATTCGAATGCTAACTTATCTCTATCCGCGAGCGTTGGGAACATGGTGATGGTGATTAACAAGCCAAACGCTTCACCATCCACTATTAAGATAGAGCTTACCGCACCGTGTGGTAATGGCACACTGTTGGATGTTACTGTACAATGCCCTCAGACCTTGCCGGGGACACAGAGAGGAAGAATGGAATCTACTGATACCGCAGCCTGCACAGGCGGCCTATCGGGTAGGAACGCATATTTTGTTCATACCGACGGCACGGTGGGCGGTCTGCCTGAACTGCACAGCTTTGCTTTTAATGACGCAGCAGCTTCTGCTTTTCTTCCTTCAGGTTGGTATAAGTATGACGATGGCACAACTAATGGCGGACGCTACTTTGTCGATACGAATGGTATCATAACATCATTCGGCACATGCCCGTAATCGTGTCCTTGAGGACACACCAAAAGAACAGATATGCCTGTACCATTAGCTAATTACACCCTGACATACGACACGGACGGACGCATCCAAGGATGGCCTTCGTTCTACAGCTATGTGCCTGACTATATGGTGGGCATGAACAGCCACTTCTACACGTTCTCAGGCGGCAATTTGTACAGGCACAGCACCAACACGGAGAGGAACAACTTCTACGGTACGCTGTACAACAGCACGGTGACGACACCCTTCAACTCGCAGCCTCTTGACAATAAGCTGTACAAGACCTTGGCTTTGCAGGGTGCTGAGAGATGGGCTGCGCAGATGGTGACTGACATTCAGACCTCTTTTGCTATGCCCGCTGACTACTTCGAGGTCAAGGAGCAGACGTTCTTTGCGTTTGTCAGAAACCAAGACGCTGATGTCAACTTCAGGCTCCGCTCCGCACAGGGTATTGGCGCATGTAGCACTATAAACTTAGCCGACCCCGCTGCCGTAGTGGTAAACTTCCCACAACAGGTAAGCCTCAGCGGTATCAATGGAACGCCTACAAGTCCCGGAAACGTGGGCGATATGCTGTATCAGGGAGGAGTTACAGCGATATTGATAGGACAGATTATTGCAGTCAACGTCAATCCGCAGGCAGCTATCAACCAACTTGTGGTTGACACCACTGTTACGGGAGGTAGCTTACCCAATGCGGGGACATATTCTTTGTTTGCTCGCAACCAAATTGCTGAGTCGCACGGAGTGTTGGGTCACTATGCTTTGACCACCCTTACGCACCCCGGAAGGACACAGGGTGAACTGTTTGCTGTGCAGTCTGATGTAATGAAAAGCTATCCCTGATAATTCAGTATCTTTGTGGATACATGGGTCTATTGAGTTTATTCAAGAAAAAACAAGAGTCTCCCGAAGATTTACTCTATTTAATTGACACAAATAGAGGTATGTTGTGGGAGGCTATTGCTGATTTCAAAAATACCTTAATGGATGTGGAGGGTGCAGTGGCTCACCACACCGATGGAATGCAAGAGGTATTTCCGGTTACACATCATCTAAAAGATGGCTTGTATACGAGGGAGGTATTTATGCCAAAAGGGTCGTTGGTGGTTAGCTTCATACATCTAACAAATCATCCTTCATTTTTTATGAAGGGAGAGATGTCAATACTCATGGACAATGGGGAGGTAAAGAGAATAAAAGCCCCAATGATTGTGCAGACAGAAGTAGGAACACAACGGGTTGCTTATATGCATGAAGACTGTGTTTGGGCTTGTGTTTACAAAACAGACAAAAAAACAATAGAGCAGGCAGAAAAAGATGTTTACACAGAAAACTACATGGACTTGCCTGAGCATGTTGTTCTAAATAAAAAAGTATTATGTCAGGATTGATAATTGGTATTTCGGGCCTAGCTATTACGGCAGGTACTACAACTGCATCTTTCATTCAAGCAGGTAAGCAGAAAAAAGCGCAGCGCAAGGCAGAGCGTGAGGCTTCCAAAAAGATGGCAAGCGCACGAAGGTCGCTTGAAAAGAACTACATGGAGTCGTTGTCTATCCCGCTCGAAGCATACGAGCGCGAGATGGAGGCTATCAATGTTGGAACAGCACAAGCTACTCAGGCTGCCGTTGAAGGTTCGCAGCGTGGCGTAGCTGCCACGGCAGGTCAGGTTCAGCAGGTGGCTTCAGAGGCACAGGCACAACAGCGCACCAAGATGGCTGAAGACCTGTTCAACCTTGAGGCTGCTACGGCAGAGGAAGCGAGCCGCTTGAGAGACATTGGTGTCAACCTCGACCTCGCTGAGGCTGAGGGCGCACAAATGGCTGCGGCTGACGCAGCGCGTGCAAGGTCACAAGCTATCCAACAAGGCATTGAGGGTGTAGCTTCAACGGCACAACAAGGGCTAAACATGATTCCGCTGTATCAGAAGCAGGGAGCGGGTGCTAGACAGGCTGCTCTTACATCGACAGGCTTCGATGCGGAAACTCTCAAAAAAGCAAACCTTACCCAAACAGATTTAGACACAGTAGGGGCAATGGGGCGAAGAGATTTTAAGGCTTTTGAAAAGAGCCTTTTGCCTCAGCAGAGAGGGTTGTTGTTCAACGCTGATTACTATGCGAACTTGATGCCGGGCGGCATGGGTTCTTTCTACAATGTGGGTAGCGGCACAACTGTAACAGGACAATAATGGCAAAGACGTACTTTAAGGCGCAGCCTACTGCTGCAGAAACCCAAATCAATTGGGCTGAGGTTGGCAAGAACTTCAGTGACATGCTCACTGAGGAGGCCCGCGTCCGTGAAGAGAAGAAGGGCGCGATTGATGAAGCCTCTCGGCAGTATCAGGAGACCCTCAACGACGTAGACCAAGGGCAGAGTGCCACCGCCAATCAGTGGTGGCTTAACGCTGCAGGTGAGATGCAGAATCAGATGCTTATGCAGGACAGGATGCTCAAGTCAGGAGCCTTGAATCCTCGTGACTACACGGTCATGCGTCAGAACCTTGTCGATGGAACAGATGGCTTGATTGGCGTGTTCGGCAAGTTCAATAAGGAGTTCAAAGACCGCATGGACAGGTTTGAGAACGGAGAGTCGCAGGACTTGGAGCAGTGGGCTATGGCTAAAATGGAGAACTTCGGCAACTTCCAACAGACTGCAGTTGTCGTCAACCCTGAGACGGGCATGCTTAGTGTGGCTGATGTGGATGAGGATAAAAACATCATCAACAACCCCAACAGCATTCGCAGCGTCACGTCATTGAAGAATCTGATTGCTCGTCGCTACGACAAGTACGACCTCGATGCAGCAACCACAGAGTTTGCGGGCAGTGTCGGAACATGGGACACCATCTCAAGAACTTACGGAAGCGAGCTTGCCAAGGGTCTTATTACGAAAACATCTGACCCATTCTTTAAGGGATTCACCAAGGACGAGCTTGTGGAGTTGGGCATGAGCGAGGCTGATGCCATTAAGTATGAAGCGGAACTCAACGTCTATACAGCGGGTGAAGACCGATTCGTACAAGACATTATGAGCGTGTGGTCTAACACCTCATCTATCCTCACTAACAGCATGAGCTTTGCTCCGAACGGTGAGGAGTATACGTTTACGTTTGATAAAGAGGGCCGTGCTGAGAATGAAATCCTTTTGGTAAAAGACCCACAGGGGCAACTCCGTGCTGAGTATACAGAAGAACAAGAGAAGGCTGTAGCTCAAGCCATTCGTGATAGCCTACGCAACAAGCTCGACAGAGAGATTGGTCAGGCTACACCTGTAGCAGACTTTACTCGTCCGACAGCGCAGCAAGAAAAGGCAGCGGCAGGCCAAAAGGACGCTCAGGACTTGGTTGGCGTGTGGTCAGAGCTGTACTACAAGGAAGGAGAACAAAAGCAAGCATCGCTCGATGCTCTTCTTTCGTCACAGAAAGCTGTTGACAGCGGCTTGATTGACATCAAAGTAAACGACAGGGCGGTGGAGTTTGTCTATACCAACCCTGCAAAGAACAGGACGATTGCAATCCCTGAGAATCCAACGCAAGATGATTGGATTAGGGTCGGTGTCGAGCTGCACGGTATTGCGGATATTGATGAAGCAACAAGAGCAGCAGGAAGATTCCCTGAAGATGCTGAGTTCGGTGGCTTCACCGATGAGCAAGGTCAGACCATCACGTTCGAAGCTCAAAGAGAAGGGCCAACACCTGAAGTTGACCCGGTAGCGGAGGTTGCCCGACGCACAGCTACCGCAGTCAAGGACGAGTTCTTCTTTGAACAAGACGATGCTGAGGTACAGTCAAGCATTCAGGCCATCGTCGCTCCCTTGGGCTTTAGCGTGGTGAATGACGATTTATATGCAAACTCTTTGACGATTACAAACCCTGAAACAGGGGCGACTATTACCGTCAATACCAACGAAGATGCTGCTGAGTCTGCCAAGCAAGCAGAAGCGTTAAGAGCCTTCATCAACGGACAACTTACCAAAGTTAATTCTGAAGCATACTTGAGAGGAGCAGGTGCAGGTTCAGCTACAACAGGAGAACTAGACTAATATGGACGAACTTCAAAAGCTATATGACGCTCTGTCACGAGACGGTTACTACACCAAATCGTTTGAAGAGTTTCAGGTTCAGTACGAAGACCCCGCGTACAGAGACAAGGTCTTCGGAGTGGTATCAAGAGATGGCCTCTACACCAAGTCTCGTGATGAGTTTGACGTTAAGTACAGCTCAGTAAAAAAAAAAGACGATACGGCTTTACCATCGGACGATGGTTTGTCGGACTTGCAAGAGATTAACAACCTTGCTTTTGAGGTCAAGACAGATGTTGAGACCAAGCCTGAAGAGCTTCAAATTACCAATAAGGCAATTGAAACTTCGCAGGCTTTGGCGGGTGTTTATCCCGAAGGCGTAGACCCTCAACTCGTCGCTACAGGGTCGGACAGTCAGTACCTTATCCCAACTCTTTTTCCTACAGAGGACGGAGGGTTTGAAACGATTGAGGTTCAGGACATCAACGACCCCAACGACCCCGCTGTGCTCCGAGCGAAGGAGCTTGGGGTGATACAGTTTTTGGGTGGCGAAGGCAATGAGGTAGATACCATTACCCGTGACCAAGTTCTGCAGGGCGACTTCCGTCGCTTGGCTCAGTTGCAGGGTGACGAGTTCGAAGGTACTTTGTTTGACCAAGAACGCAATAGTGCAGATTTTGACCCGTTTGAGAATGCCTTGACAGAGGTCAATGCAGAATTGATTGACGGCACGGAGGAGTACGCAGTACCCAAGCTAAACTACCTGTTCGGTGACTATGGCTTTACGTTTGAGGAGACAGGCGTAGGCGACGCATTGATTGTCACCTCTCGTGACGGAAAGAAAGAAGAGATAGACTTAGATACCTTCTTGGGGATGAAGGACGAGGGCCAAGCTAAAAAGCTAGAAGCCTTCTTGAGAGACAACAAGTCAGACAACACCGCACTTAACTCTATTGCAGGCCAACGAATCGTAGCCAACAACGAAGAGGAGATACTAAAGACGGTAGAGGTCTTCAATGAGCAGACCGAAAACTTTGCGTCTGATGTCTCTGAGTTCACCAAGGATTATGCGGAGTTTGCTGTTGAGCTACAAAGGCTTGAAGGGTACAGCCGCGAATACCTGAACGACAACCCTGAAGTAAAGGCTCAATATGAGCAGGCACTGCAGCAGCAGAAAGCCTACATGAGTCAATACGAGCAGCTTCTCAGCAAGGAGAAAGTATTTAAGGAGCGTGGTGCGCAGCTCGACAAGGCGGCAGGAGAGTATTACATGATGGAGGGAAAGCAGGGTGAGTTCATGACTGCTGTCTTTAACAAGTTCATGTTGGGTGCGGCATCTAAGGTGGCTAAGGGAGCTGCTAGGGGTGTTACTCGTTTGACCTATGACATTGCTGTAGGTGAGGAGGAAGAGTATGGCTTGGTAGCCGCTAACGCTGCTCAGTATGATGTACAGATTCCATCAGACATTGACACGGACAGGGGTCGTGCCTTGTACGTCAAGCAAAATCACCCCGATGTCTACGATAAAATCCTTGCCAAGGACAAAGACCAATTTCTAAAGCAGACCCTCTACGGAGGAGACAGGTTCCGTAACCCATTCTCACAGATAGCTGCGACCACCGACAATGAACTCGGTATGGTGGATGCAATCGACAAGGGTGTGCGTGAGTTGATGACCTCTGACAACACCACGGAGCAGTACGAGAAGATGCAGTCCGAAGGGTTTTGGGGCGGAGCAATCTTGGGATTAGCAGAGTCACTTCCCGCGATGCTCGGTGGAGCAGGCCCGGCAGGATGGGCGCAACGCACAGCACAGATGTACGCTCTTGCGTCAGAGGCCGTGTATGAGGAGATGGAGGAGAACCCTGAGTTTGACAACATCAGTGAGGATGAGAAGCGCATGGTGACAGTGCCAATTGGTATTGCCGTAGGCGCACTTGAAACATTGGGCTTCCGTAATGTGATTGCTCAAAAGGGATTGCTGAACCGTGTTGTGGCTAGAGCTATTGGAAAGTCTACATCAAAGACCACAGCAAAATCTTTTGGAGAGTTCATCAAGCAAGACGTAGAAAACCTAATTGCTCGTGGCGTACTCACCATTGGTGCGGGTGGTCTTGCGGAGTTTGAGACGGGCTTCTTCCAAGAGATTGTAGAGTCGGGCATCAAAGACGTTTACAACTCTGTAAAAGAGAAAGAGATGTTCGAGACTCCTGACACTTTCAAGGAGTATTTCGTGGACGCACTGTATGCAGGTGCGCAAGAGATGGTGGGTGGCTTTGTCATGGGAACTATCCCTGCAGCCGCGACTATGGCGCAGGGCAACAAGCTCCAAGAGATGTCTGATGAGCAGTGGAGTCTGTTTAAGGAAATCTCTAAAGACTCTAACTACAAGACCATGTACCTCACCGAGCTGAAGCAAAAGGTTTCTGCAGGTGAGATGACATTGGAGCAAGCAAAGAAAGCTGAGGCTGAGTTGAATCAACTGCTTGGCGTTCTGCCGCAGATTGAGCAGGGCAAGATGCCTGTAGACTTTAGTGAGGGTCAGCAGAAAGAGGTGGTGCAGCTCCTCCTTGAGCAGCAGAGACTTCAGTCAAAGAACGAATCATTGAAGCCTGTATTCAGGAAAAGAAACGATGCTCGTATCGCAGCTATTGACGCGAGGATTGAAGAGATGATTGAGCAGAACGCCACCGAGCAGCAAGCGAGAAGAACGCGGGAGGAGGGTGTCGCTGAGTTCACCGAAGATGGTGTGTCCTCAAAGACACAGGAGGTATCTGAGGATGTGACGGAAGAGGAGGCGGGTGATATTGAAGAGTTCTTTGGAGAAGAAACAGAGAACACGGAAAGGGTAAGTGACAACCTAAGCCTGAACAAGAAGGGTGATGCATCATTCACTGTTGACCAATTGATGGTCAAGGATAAGGTGATAAGAGTGGCACAGTTAGGGGCGCGAGCTATCTCAAAGGTGTTGCCTGATGTGCGCATCGTACTTCACGAAAGCAACGACGAGTTCTTGCGATTCACAGGCCGTGATGGAAGGGCTGAGTATATGCCTGAAGAAAAGGTCATCCACGTAAATCTGTCATCAGCTACTACATCAAGCGTACCTCACGAAATCTTCCACGCAGTATTCATCGAGAAGGTGAAGACTGATGCGAACGCAGCTAAGGCTGCCGAGACTATGATTATGTCGGTGCGTAAAACGTTGAAGGACGACTCAGCATTGGCAAAGCGTATTGATGACTTCGCTGCCAACTACGATGCCAACTTCCAAAACGAAGAGAGGTTGGCTGAGTTGGTTGGCATCCTGTCGTCTGAGTACCGCACGCTTGCCAAGCCCGCCAAGAATGCAGTGGTGGAGTTCCTTAAGAACATTGCACGTCGCTTTGGTATTGAGCTTGAGTCTGACTTCGGGAAGAATGACGAGAGTGTCGTTGACCTTCTCAACACCATTGCACGTAAGACAAGCAAGGGTGAGATTATTGAAGAGTCTGACATCGCTCTGCTTGAACAGATTCCATACTCTGAAGGTGAGGTTGTAACGCCAACTGAAACTACAAGCAAGCCTCAGCCCCGACAGGACAAGGATGTATTCAAGGGTGTTGACTTTGTAGAGGAAATACCTGTGGTATCCATGCAGGAGTTTGTGGAGTCAGTGGGAGGCAGAGTTTTTGCCGTCACCTCTGATGCCACCAAGGTGGGGTACGATAGCAACAATGAGCGTGTTGATGGCGGGTTTGGATACACTGCATTCAAAGAAAACCTTACGGGTAACATCGGCTTTGCCTCGCTCGATACTGAGGTTGCAAAGAAGACGATGGCTAAGATTGCCAAGAACTTCAACGCAGGTGATGTGATTGGTGTGATGGTGATGGTTCAGAACCCGTCAGCCACCATCGGCAACTACTACGGTGGTAAGTACCTAGGACGCGCTCTGAAGCAGCTTCAGGAAGCTGATGGGGCTGCGTACCAACTTATGATTGATGAGGTCGCCAAGCTCTTGCAAACCAATAAAACAATCGGTAATGCTCTCAAGAAAAAACAGACGGAGCAAAAGTTGATTGACTTGTTGCGAGACCCTTCCAAGTTTACTGAGAACGAGTTCGCTCAAGAATGGATTGCAGACACCACGTTTGACGTGCGTCGTGAGATGCTGAAGGCGATGATTATCAACTCGCCTGAAACTAGAACGAACAAGTCCACACCGATTTACAAGACCATGCTGAAGGATGCAGGATTTAACCTGCAGGACTTCCTCATGGAGTACGGTGACGTAAGATTGATTGGTGAGAACAACCTTAAGGAAGACAATGGTGGCTTCTTGGTGGGTGGATTTAAGATGACCGTTCCTAAGTCAGCAGACGTAGCCGCGTTGATGGCTGAGGTCGAGACCCAAGGCTTTACCCATCCACAGTTTAATGGTAAGCTACCTAGCACAGGTGAGCACTTTATGTTCGACGGGTTGTACCCCATCCAAGAAAACCTTCAGGAGTTTGCGGTTGGCGAAACACGCATTGGAGAGGAGTTGCAAGAAGAGGCCGACAAAAGAGTCAGGAAGCTCGCTAAGAAGAAAGGTGTTGGTGTATTCGAAAGGAAGTTTACCGACAAGGATTCTGACAACTACGTTCCTGCAAGTAGAAGAGGATATAGAAACCTTTCTACTACGGCTAAGATTATCTTCAAGAAAGACAACCAAGACCTTCTCATTGAAGCTACCCCACAGATTGCTTCAGGTGTGGCGCGAGGCATGGGCTTGAAGACAAAGGGAGCTATCCCTGCAAGCACTGAGTTTAGCCCTGCCCGTCGTCAGCAGAAGTCGATGAATGAAATCATCGGAGAGGCACGAGACGCAAACTTCCGTGACGCTACGATTCGTGACTACCTGATTCGCGTTCGCAAGATGAAGGCCGAGGTGGTTGATGCTGCGCTTGAGGTATCTCGCGATGCTTTTGAGAAGCTGCCTGATGCGTTTAAGAACATGCAGGGTGGTGTCAAAGCAGGAGAAGCCTTGTACAAGAAGGTCGAGGACTTCCGCAAGAAGTTGGAGAGAAGGAATGCTCGCAGCACGTACAAGACCGACGCTGAAATCAAGGCTATGGTCGTTGAGTTCGCGAAGCAATTGCGTGCTACCTACGACACCAATGCTCAGATTCAAGAGAAGGTAGATAAGTACAAGGCGAAACTTGAGCGCAACAACAAGCGCAGAAAGACACCTATGTCTTCTACTGAGATGCGTAGCAAGGTAGCTGAGTTTAGGCGCGACCTCGTGGCAAAGCGTGACGCAAAGCGTGATGAGGTCAACGGGAAGATTACTCAGTTCGAAGCAGCAGAAAGACGTAAGAACAACAGACGTGTTAAGCCGCTCACCGAGCAAGAGGTTATGACGGCCATGATTGAGTTCATGGAGTCACAGCCTGAGTTCAAGAAGGAGGGTGATTCTTTTGTGGAGAAGGGCGTTACCAAATTCCGAAAGGGACTTTCCACTCAGCAAGCTCAACTGATTGCTGCGTTGCAAAAGAACGTGGGTATCAGACCCACTCAAGACATGGCGGCCAAGGTTCGTCGTGCTCGCTTTACCGTGAGAGAAAGACTGAAGGGTCAGAGAGACATTCAGTCCGTGAAGCGTGCGATGAGAAACTTCATCCGCCAAGCGTTGCCTCCTGAGCTTTACACCAAAAAGGAGGTGTTGAACTTGTTGCGTAAAGTTGAGGTAGCCAACAGAGACAATCTTGAAAACCTTCAGGGCGAGATTGAGGAGTTCGTTATCAGCAAGAACGTACAAAGTCTCAAGAGAAGCATCAACAAGATTCTCAACGCTGACTATGAGACGCTGCAGAGCGGAAGACGCAAGGGTGTCAAGGTTGACCTCGCCACGCGGGAGCAGATAGAGAAGATTAGAGATTCTATCCTGTCTGAAAAGGCAACAGCAGAGCAAGTGGCTGAGGCAAACGAAGAATTGCAGAGGCAATGGAATGAGTTGGACAAGAAGCCCGATGCTACCGTTGCCGAGCAGATGGAGATGGTTACTCTTCAAATGATTATCGAGCTTAACAACTCGTTGGTCATGGAAGATACTGACGCGAACAAGGTGGCGGCATTGGATATTGTGAACGCAACCCTTGCCGACATGGTGGCCTTTGGTCGTAGTGCATTGCAGGCGGAACTGTTTGAGGCCAAGCAGGAGTACGACAGGCAGTTCGAGATTGCTTACAAAGAGGTTACAGGCAATGACATTGACATGACCGAAGAGGATGTCAAGGAACAGCTTGAGGAGCAGAAGAGAGAGAGGGGTAACGAGTCATCTAGAAGCCGGGTTGCTAAAAAGGTTAAGACTTTTGCTAGAAGCATTGCTGAGTACATTGATGTGGTATTTACTTCAGCGGAAGGACTCGATGGTCTGATGGATAAAATCAGCATCATGCCCGGTGAGTTGTTTGGCGGAGCACTTCAAGACTTGGTTACAGGCAAGGTTGACGAAGCCTCCCGAAACTTCAAGGCGAGACGCATGTACACAGAGCTTGCTGTAAAGAACAAGCTCGAAGAGTTGTACGGAAGGAATTGGCAGAGAAGAGCTAGAGAAAATCGTGTAGCCAAGACTGAGATTGCGCTCAATAAAGCGAAGCTGCAAGAGGCCCAAGACGCATATAACACTAACCCAACCAAAGAAACCAAGGAGGCGTTGGAAAAGGTGGTTAATCAGACCACTCGCATGTACAGTCAGAATGAGATGTACTACCTGTACAATCAGTTCAAAGACCCCGCTAACCACGGTGCGTTTGAGAACATGTTTGGCCCTAACTACGAGGAAGTAATGGAGGAGATTACCTCCAAGCTCGATAGTGAAGTCAAAGAGTTTGCTGATTGGCAAGTGACGGAGTTCTTCCCTGAGCTTTACGAGCACTACAACGAAGTGTACAAGCGAGTGTACCGAACCAACATGCCTTGGAACGAGAACTACGCAGGACGTATCTACAGAGATGGTGTTGTGCCTGAGCCTTTGGATTTGTTGTCATCCAATAATGCCTTTAACAACTCTGTGAACGGAGCGTCTACTCGCGCAAGAGTGGAGAACACCAAGAAGATTAAGCAGATGGACGGAACAGATGCTCTCATGTCATACATCAATGACATGGAGTATTTCTCTGCTTATGCAGAGACCATTCGAGACATCAATAAGCTATTCACTAACGAGTACGTTCGTGATGCTATCGTCAACAGACACGGTCAGAAGACCATGAACCTGATTGACAGCATGATTACCAAGATTGCAAACAAGGGAACACGCAGTGAGATGATGGCTTCGTTCATCAACTCCCTCAACAATGTGTTCATTATTTCACGTCTTGGCTTGAGTCCTGTTATTATGGTGAAGCAGCTCACCTCAACCTTTACCTACGCCAACGATATTGGTTCTAGGAATTGGCTGAAGTATTCTGCCAAGAGCATCCCTGAACTGAAGAAGGTTTGGACAGAGATTAGAGAGAACTCTGTTTACCTGCAGGACAGAAAGTACGATGGCATCATGAAGGCCATCGAGAGCTACAACGAGAATGCGATGCAGGAGTTTGTACCCATGCCAACCAAGGATTTCTTGGTGAACGTGGCTATGTACATGGTGAAGTTCGGTGACCGCTCTGCCATCTTCCTTGGAGGTACGCCAAACTACATGTTCTACAAAGACCAAGCGTTGAAGCAGGGTAAGACCGAGCAGGAGGCGATTGAGATTGCAGTCAGAAAGTTTGAGCGAGACACAAAGAGGACACAGCAGTCTGCTGACTTGCAGGATAAGGACGTATTCCAAACATCCAACCCTGTTGTCCGCGCACTCAACATGTTCTTGACGACTCCAAAGCAGTACCTGCGTAAGGAGATTCAAGCTGTACGTTCGCTGAACAGAAAGCTGATGGCATTCGACAAGGATGCGGGCAAGGGGAGTATCAAAGAGAACATCAGAACTCTCATGATGTACCACGTATTCATGCCTGTGCTTTTCCAATACGTTTCAATGGGATTGCCCGGACTGTTGCGAGGGTGGAGAGACGACGACGAGGATGATTTGATTCGCGCTGCAGCCATTGGAAACCTGAACGGATTGTTCATCTTGGGTGAGGTATTTGCTGCGATTGGAGACTACTTCACGGGCAAGCCTTGGGCAGGTGAAAGCACTAAGTCCATTGGTGTAATCAACATTGTATCAGGCATCATCCAAAGGTTCAAGAGAGCGGACAAGATTAAAGACCCTCAGAAGAGAGCAGAGCAATACAAGAAAGCGTATATGGAGTTGATTACCATTACAGGTATTCCCGCGCCCACCTTGGCTAAGTTGCACGACAACTACGAGGCTATCATCAGCGGTGAGGCTGACGATACGGGTGAGCTTATCCTTCGCTTGTTCAACTTCTCTGACTACCAAATCAAAGGCCCGAAGAAAGACGAGAAGAAGTACAAGACTCTTGATGAGCTGAACACGGAGTACGACAGAGAAAAAAGAAAGGAAGAGAGAGAGGAGCGTAGAAGACAAAAGCTCCTTGAGCAGGGTCTCGATGCAGTGCCTCTTGATGGAGGTCTCGAAGGCTCAGGTCTAGAATCTAAACCACTCTAACGAACGCCATGCCATTCAAGAAAGTAGGAGACAACAAGAACGTCAGCCCAAGCGGACGGGTGTTTAACGATGCTCAGGTCAGACTGTACTACGCCACCGATGGCTTCAAGCCATCAAAGCTCAGTAAGAAAAAGAGAAGGAAGAGGAAGAAGTGACCGTGTCCTCAAGGACACAGCAAGAGGAACAACCCGTACAGGAGGATGCCGTTAAGGACTACGACTGCGATAAGGTTGAAGATGTCGCGTGGGTCAATATCGTTCATGGTGTAGGTGTTCTTGTGGATTAAAGTAGGCCATTAGCTCCTCGTCGTTGGCGGCTCCCTTTCTTGGCTTGCGACCGTCAAACTTGACAACGCCCTCCATCTTTCGAATCTTGCCATAGATGATGCCATCATGACAGGCCCACACAATCATAGGTGTTGGTCGAGGAGCAAGCTCACCCTGCAGCTTGTTGAGCTTCCTGATGGCAACAGGTAACGGGTATGCATCCGCAATGATGCGGTGTCTACCCTTGACCTCAACGAATCCTTTTAGCTCCTTGTTCTTGAAGACCTGAAAGTCAATGTCGTTGTCTCCGAGCTTCTTGAAGGTCAGGTCAAAGAGAGAACAGAATTTTTCTATGGCTCTCTTCTCTCTCTCTAGGTGGTTCTCATCTTCGAATCTCATAGCTCCATTAGGCAGTTAAACGCGGTGTGCCCACCAAGCACAACACCACAGCCTATGGCTTGTCGTTTGAAGTGACGGGCGTAAGCAGCAGCGTAGCTGTCAGCATCAATGCCGCATCCTACTTGCATGCCGAAGACCCGAAAGTTACGGCCAACAAGCCATTCGCAGTATGCCTGTGTGTGGATGTGCCCGGAGACCGTGCTCATCATGTCGTTCTTTGCCTTGGTTCTTGCCGTGCCACCTTCGCCATGCACGTACTGCACGTTGTCATACACCACGCGCTCTGACCAATCCCAATCCGTGCCAAGCACCTCGTTGTATGAGCGAATCCATTCCACCGGGACGGACGAAGAGAACGCCTTGCGCATGATGATGCGGTCATGGTTGCCGATGATTACATCTGCAATGGGAAAGGCATCAGCCCACTTCGTTACTCGTGAGATGGCGTGGTCAAGCTCAGTACCACCCGACATACCGTTAGGGTCGGTCTCGTGATAGCTTGCGTAGTGGTTGTCCAAGATGTCTCCAATGAACACCACTTGGTTCAGGTTGTACTTGGCGTACACGTCCTCGCAGAACTCAAGGTATCCATCAAGACAAAAAGGAGCGTGGATATCGCCAACGACGAGTATCCTGCGCTCCTTCTTCATTAGGTTTTCGTAAGCAATCCTCTTGTTCCCCGTGAGTCTAGGTCTGCTTTCAGATTTCATCTTTGATAGAGTTCTTTAATTCAACAAGCCTCGCGATTTGTACGTCAACAACTGACGATATAGAATCGAAGTCCCTATCAATAAGACCCTCGTAGATGAGGTTGTTAGAGTCATGTAGGTCAGCCATCAAAGAGTTGATGTGATTTATTCTCTCCCTCTCAACGGCTGACGGCTCACTCATCTCTTATCTACATCCATAAGAAACATATCGCCTGTTGGTTTATGAACTCTTCGTATGCCCTTGTAAATCTCTTGGGACTTTCTCTTTACCTCTCTTCTTTCTGAGGCTGTCGAGTCTGTTCCAAGGGCGCAATACATTGCGGCATCAATACGCAACAGCTCATCAATCTTCTGCCTGTCAGTCCATGTCTTGAACTGAACAATCTTTTCGATGTCGCTGTTAGTATAGTCCATTAAACCAAGTTGTGAGTTTTCGTTCGACTTCCTTTTCGGAACCCATAGGGGTGCGCTGACTTACTAACTTCATGATTCCCTCCATACGGGTGGACTCCGCATTAGCGTCTTTTCGTTCTCGACGAGACTCTTCAATCTGTGAATATAAGTCATTCACCTTTTCCCTCAAAGAGAAAACCTCGCTTTTTAACTCCGACCTCTCCATAGTATAGACGGGGTCGAAGCTGTTCATGTAAACGGTCTTTGCTTCCTCGTACATTCTTTTGAGCATGGCATCTTGCTTGACGTACGCAGGAAAGTTCTTGCAGTAGTGGCAGATAGTGGCGTGGTTCTTACCTAAGTACCTACCAATCTCTGACTTGCTGAATCCCCTCTCAAAAAGGATATAAGAAAATATAATCCTTGCGTTGACATACTCGCGCTCTCTTCTCACGGATAAGATGTCGAGGTCGTATACCTCTTGGACTGCGTTAAGCAGAACATCAAACTCCGTTTTGGTCTCTCTGTGCATAGTATTCGATTGTATTATTAGCTAAAATGTAGTCGAGATATTCGTCTGTTGTTATGCTGACGATATCCAATAACAGGGGAAGCTCACCTACTTGCTTCAGATACTCAATGGCATAGAAGACAGGCTCTTCACCCCTGATTACACCCCCCGTAGTTTGGCTCCACCCATCATCGACGGGCAAGTAATCAAGCGCAGGGAGGATGTCTTGCAACAATTGCTTTCTCCGCCTGATAGTAAATTCCGAAAGCTGTTCTACAAACCAATCCTCGATTTCGAATTGGTTGCTGTCAAACACCCCGGTAAACTTCTGTTCTCCCATAGCTTTCTAATTCTTTTAACCGATACTCCTGAAGCCTTGACAGCTTACCCTTCGGTGTTTTAACCTCTGAAAAGATTACATTAGAATCAGGTGGGATAGCTACGATATCAGGTATGCCGTTCTTATTGGTCTTGATTAGCTTGATAACGTAGTACCCCTCGGCTTCGAGTTGCTTAATTCTTTTGGATTGTATTTGCTGTTCAGTCACCTACCAAATATACAAAACGGGTTGTCGTTTATTCCTTGTTCAATTTCTTGAAGTGGTTTACGGTGAAGTCCCGCTTCTTGGTGACGGCCTTGTAGATGTCTTTCTCAATGCCCCCACGGGAGAACACCCAATACACATCTGACTCAAGCCTCTCCTTTGTGGTCATCCTATCTCGTGACTGCCAATAGCTTGTCGCAGAGAAGTCGATGTTGTAGTACACCAAGGCATCAGCCTCTCGTAAGGATATACCCTCACGTCCGCTCACGATTTGTAAGGCTATGTTCTTATCTGTTCCTGTGAACTTATCGAGGTCAGTAACGAGCGTGTCCTTGAAGACACGCTTGAGTGCTTCGAGTTCCGCCTTGAACTTGTAGAAGATACCAATCTTCTTGCCCTCGAACTTCTCCTTGATGAAGGTGGCCTTGCTCAAGTCAAGCACCGTAGCCTTACCCGACTCGAACTTGATAGTACCTGAGTATAGCTGATGGAGCTTCATCATGAGCTTGACAGGTGTGTCGGCCAAGATGACCTCGTCCTTACCCTCCACCACCAAGTCCTTCTTGAGCCTCGCGGCAAGGCTGTATGTCATGTCTGACATCTCCACCTGCAGTACGTGCTCTCGCGTATCAACCTTGAACCCCGCCTCCTTCTGAGAGAAGTTGATGGTGAACGGCTTCATCGCGTCGAGGATGGTCTCCAATCCCTTGGAGTAGTCGTTAATCATCAGCCCGTTTATCTTCCTCTGAGTGACCTGAGCGTACTTGTCGCAGAAGCGATAGAAGTTCTTGAACTCACGGAACGGGTTGGTTGGTATGCCATACACCTGATGATACATCTGACAGTATGACTCAGGCGTTGGTGTACCCGACAGGAGGATAACTTTTGGGCTATAACGCTTGACCATATCCCTCACGTCCTTAGCCCTCTTGCTCGGCTTAGGAAACGCTCCTATGCTGTGCGCCTCGTCAAGGATAACGATGTCCCACTTTACGTCGGGCAACTTGTGCATCGACTCGTAGTTGATGACGAACAGGGAGTACGACGGGCACAGCTTGTCGCTGTCTGCGGTGATAGAAGAGATGGCTTTCTTCTTCGTTATGAACAAGACGTTGTCCGCTTTCATCTCGTCGCAGATACCAAGGCTTGTCAGGGTCTTACCTGTACGCACCTCCATCGCCAAGTAGAGGAAGCCCGTGTCCTTGAGGACACGGACACCCCTACTGATGATGTCTTCTTGGTAGTCTCTAAACTCTATCTCTGATGACTTCTTCATCTGCTCGGAATAGTATTCAAGGCTGTTGCTAATTCGTTCTCTCACTAAGGGGTCAACGTTGCGGTACTTGTTTACCTCCACCGTGGTGGCGGCACGACCACGCCCGACCTTCCTTTCAGACTTAGCGTTGATGACTCGGTCTAGTCTTTGGATGTTGCGATACATCTCGGCATCGCTTAAGCACGTCTTGCGTGCGAAGACCTCCTTGTCACCCCACATGAATATCTCAGGCTTCATTGTATTCTGCTTCGAGAATCATCTCCAAGTAGTGGATAGCCTTCTTGATATCCTGCGACTTCCCCTTATCCCGATGGCGGGTGACGTACTTGATGACGTTACCCTCAAGGTATCCCATCTTGTTTTTGAGGATGTACTCTACAGGCTCGATGCTTCCGTTCTTGTAGTGCTCCTCTCCTTTGGTCTCAAGAGTCTTCATCTCTTTCTGTTTTGAGTGTGGGTAATTGTTGATGATGTTCCATACTGTTCCGTATGTCACACCGAGACGCTTGGAGATGTCCTTGTTGGATACACCTCGTGCGCTGAGTCTACGAACCGCAAGGTTGCGCTCCTCTTTGATTAGATTTTTCTTCATGGTGATTAGATTAAACGTGTTTGAACTTCTGCTTCGTGCTTGTTGCGAAGGCGCAACCAACGACCTGATGGGTCGCGACCCTCTTCAGGGGTTATGCCCGTGGTGAATACTGCGTATGCTGTCAGCCACTTGTAGAATCGTGTGCGGCTGATAGTCATCTTAGCCTTGGGAGCGTAGTCAGGATACTCCTGAATGAACTCATAGTACAGGTCTTGCTTCATCAGCTTGATGCCTATATCGAGATGCGTATTGGATGGTGTGCCCTCGATGAGTCCGCACCACTCGATGAAGTCGTGGCTTGTCTCTGCTGATAGCTGACGCACCTGCAGGTTAACGAACGTGGACTTGACCAACCCTGTCTTCAGGTATCCCTGCAAGCAAGCGACCATGTAGTTGTCGAACAAGCACCAATCCTCGTCGTTCCAATCGGCAAAGAAGTGCTTGCCAAACTCATCGAGAGGCGTGCGGTTCTTGTTGTAATACTGATGCAGTTCGACCTCCCACTTGCGTCGAGCGAACGAGTTGCCCGTGCCCTTGATGGCGTAGTTGGTGGTGATGGCAATCTTCGGAGACTTGCTGAACGGAATCTTGATGGCATCCTTGTTCTTCTTCTCCAACGTCAGACCCTCGGTGACCACGCTGAACAGCCTCTCGAAGTCAAAGTTCTTCTTCACATCATCGAAGCACAGTATCTGTGTGTCTGCACTTACGGTCTGATATGGGAAGGACTTCTCGAATGCGAATGCCTTGCCGTCGATGACCACGAGTTTCTTCATCTGACTGAGCGCGTTCATGAACAAGCCCTTGCCCGTTCCCCCTTCAGGGTTGTCGCTGATGACCTCGTCGTTGAGGATGACAGCCGGGCAGTACGACAGGTTCTTGTACCCATGCATGAGGAATCCAATCGTGGACTCCATCGTTGCGATACGCATATCGTTGTCGCCACAGATGCGTGAGATGAACTGACCGTAGACGCACCCTTGGTATTCACACTCCATGAACTTGCGGTCGATGACGTGGTCTTTCCAAACGTATCCACCAAGGTCGAGATAGTCGATGGTCTCTACTGCATCCCTCGTAATCTTAACAGCGCAGTTCCTGTAGTACAGGTACGACGCATCCTTGCTGTCCTCGATGAAGTAGATGTCAATGGTCGAGAGCAGGGATAGGAACTCCTCTCGGAAGAACCTGACGTTGTCAGCGAAGTAGTTGTACACGCTGATGTCGTCGAGTTCAATGAGGTGGCTCAGGATGAAGTCCTTGATTTCTTTCTCCGACGTGTGGTCAATCAAGTTGTTGGTGACCTTGACGAAGATGTAGTTGCGCCCACCTTCAGGGCAATACTTGTAGAAGCCATTGTCCTCCAAGAACTGCTTGAACAGGATGTGTACGATTTTGATTGTACCCTTCTCGTTCTTCTCCCAAAACGTCTGCATTGAGTTCTCCTCCTCCACTCGGTTGAGGACAGCATCAATGGTATCGCTATCAAGTGCAGACTCTTCGAGTTGATAGCGTATTTCTTTTTTTGACACCCCGCGCTTCATCTTCGTGCGGATGGTGTTGACCCTGTCCTCGTCCTCGTAATACTTCGTGCCGAAGTTCTGCGTGTGTTCGTATGCCGAATCAATCGTGCGTTGAATCTCGCTCTCAGGAAAGTCCTGCGTAGCGTAGTTGTTCAGGACGTAGGACGCAAGGCTCTTGTTGATGCCGTAGTCGTTCAATGCCATAGCAAGAACGAACGTGTTCTGATTGCGCTGTCCCTCGACCATCGGATACTTCTTCGTCCACCACTTGATGAGGATGTCCACCACCTTATTCTCATCGGTGATAGGTATGGTGGGTGGGTCACGACGTGATACGAGTTCGCGATACTCAGGCTCATCAATCTTATCCCACAGCGAAGCGTTCTTGTTGATGTACAGCACCGGGTCGAACGACTCGTAGCATACACGGCTCAGGTTCTTGCACGTCTTGTCGAAGTGTGGGCTGTCGAAGTGCTTCTGCAGTGCGTTGAAGTAGTTGACGTGGTTGTCAGGGTCAGCAGGTACGCGCACCAAAACCTTCAAGCCATTGCCTGATGGACTAACGAATGCCGAGTAGACGTATGGGTCTTTGGTTAGGTTCTCCTTGTGGCTGATGAGTTCCTTCTTCTTCTCATACCCATCAAAGTCCAAGCAGATGATGCCGCTGTGCTGAACGAGCGACTTGTCGTTGCGCTTGTTGAATGTTCCGCTGAAGCAGATGGCAGGGAGACCCTTCTTCAATTCATTGCGCTCTGTCTTGTTGCGCTCTGCCCTGATTCGTTTGACAAGGTCTTTGGTTGCTCCCTCCTTGATTCTCTGTAGGACTACATCGACGGGGCGATGGAAGGGAGTGGCAGTCTCTACGATATTCCTGAAGAGTGTGACGGTTGATGTCATGACTGTGTTGAATTTGTGTTGATTAAAGTATTCATTATCAAGGGGATGTCGATAATGTCGATTTTCTTCTCGTAATACAAGAGAAAATAAAAGTAGAGTAAAGAGTAGTAGTTAGATAGGGGTCATCTTTTATCGGCATTATTGGAGGTAAAAAAAGGGGGGCCGAAGCCCCCCTTCCTACTCAACACAAATGGTTAGAAAGGCAAAGCCTCGTCTTTTGCAGGGGACTCTACTCCCTGAGCTTTGCTTTCAGCCACAGTTTTCTTTGGGGCATCGCCTTGTGGCTTAGGCTCCCATGTATCTAACTCGGTGTAGGGCTTGCCCGACTCCTTGCCGATTTTCATTTCCACGTTGACCCAACCCTTCTTCTCGTGCTTGGTCAGGAACTTGATGAACTCCTCGACCTTGAAGGAGAGGTGTCCGATGACCCAATCAGGGTCGGTGTCTTTCTTCTTGAGGATGAGACCGTCAGGGAAGATAGCTTCTTTTTTATTAGACATGATTTAAGTATTGATTAAACAAATATACGAAACTTTCTACAGTTTCAAAGAATTTCGTGGATAAAATATGCATCAAGATTTTCTATCGGATTGTCTCCGAAGAACTTACGGTACTGCTCGACGGCCTTGCGAACCTTGGCCTCTCCACCTTCGATGAACGTGGGTGAGGTCTCGAACACACCGATGGTTCCTGTTCCCTTCTCGACTACGTAGAAGACAAGTGGACGACCGAACATCTGCGAGTAGATGTAGGCTTGGCTGTCGTAGTTGTACTTCTTTGCGCTCCAACGGAAGTCAGCTATGTTTGATGTGGTCTTCAGGTCGATGACCATCTCAGGGTGGACGATGTCCGCCTTGCCCTTCCACATCTCACCTGCAATCTGCTTGATGGCAGGGACTTCGTACTCTGCCTCGCTGTGGCGTATGTCCTCAAACAAGTCCATGTGTCCGAGCATACTCTTGACGCAGTGCTGTACATCATCGCGCTCTTTCTCAAGCAGGGCAAAGGGAACCTCATTCTCCAAGCAGTATTCCTTGTATGCCTTGGTGCTTCGCGAACCTACATCCACGAAGTCCCACACCCTTGCCTTCTCAGGCTCAAGGATAAGCTGATGGAAGTACCTACCCTTGGCGAACGCGGGGTTGTCAGGTTGCTTCTTCTTGAAGTCACGAGGGTTCTTCAACAGCGCACCTATGTCGGAGTTGGACAGATACTTCTGTCCAAACTCCCCATAGTAATGCTCGTCGTCGCGTAGCTTTTCAATAGCTTCGCTCATGCCTTCTCGATTTCAGCGGTCAATGCTTTCTTGACTGCGGCAGTCAGCTTGTACTTGCGCTCTGCCATAGAGACAATGTCCTCGATGGTCTTGTCGTTGTTCTCCTTGATGTACGCTACAATGTTCTTGTAGTTGTCGTCGTTCACCTTGAGTGTCTTCAAGGACACGGGTTCAGGCTTGGACTCAGGGAGGTCTTCACCTGCGTAGATGTAGTGACCGAGTCCAAACATCGCGAGGTTCTTGGTGAGGCAACGCATGATGGTCTTGTTGATGTCGAACATCGTAGCCTTGTTGACTGCCTTCTCACCGTAGCGAGTGGTGAACGTATACGGTGCGTCCATCATTGCGTTGTTCGCTCCATCCATCACAGGCAACCACATCTCAAGGGTCTCACCCTCGATGGTGACGCTTGTCATGGTCATGTATCCAAGTGCGGGGTCGAAGAACCACGGCTTGTCTGTTTGTGGGTCGCGTGACACCTCGTATGATGCGTCAGGATATTGCTTCTTGACCTCGGCCCACGCCCATGCCCATGATAGATAAGTAAGGTTGGATTTCTTTTCCACCTTGTCGTTGACGTTGATTGCGCTCAACGTTTCGAATACAGATTTTTTCTGTGCCATTGTTATTGAATTGATTTGAGTAAAAGATTCACTTTGTTGTATCGTGTAAGAACCTTGTCACGTTTGCCCCGAAGGGACTTGAGTGTCGCGTGGTTGTTGGTGGTGTTCACCTCCTTCCTGATTGACCTCTCGATTGTTTCAAGTTTTAGACGATTGTTTGACAAATATACGACATAGATGCCGTACTTCCAACCCTTGCTGTAAAAAAGATGCTCCTCTGCGGGAGATAGTTTTACGTAGTAGCTTCCGCCTTGTGTGGTGTTGAAGAACTCAACCTCACCCGTGCGGTTGTCGCGAGTAATTTTAATGCCGTAAGAGATACGACCCTCGTATCCCCTGCCATCAATGTTGCTTGCGTACTTATCCTCAAGTGCCTGTTCGAACACTTGGTCTTGTGTGTAGTTCATGCTTACATCTTGAGTCTCTTGATGACCTGCTTGTAGTCCTTGTCGGACTTAGCCCTGTCACCTGCAACCTTTATCCCATGCAGGATAGAGGTGTGCCCAATCTCGTAGCCGTTGCGCTTCATAAACTCTTGGATGTATACGACACGCATGGGTCTCTTTGAACAGGCGTAGTACAGCAGTTGTCGTGCGTCTACTACGTCGCGCTTCTTGGACTTGACGAACAAGTCCTCGACCTTGAGGTTGAACAACTCTGCAATCTGCACTGCGTATCCATCAAAGATTTGCTCCTTCATCGGGGTTTGGTTGGGGTGGGTTAAACTTTCCGCTGAACACATCCATGATATCCTGAAAGATGTCGTGGACTACAACGGTTGAACTATGCTGTGTCCTTGAGGACACACGGTCTCGATTGGTGGGCTTCTTATCTGCCATTTTCAAATATGAATTGTTCGACTACGTCGAGGGTTTTACTTCGCTTGGTGTATCCGTTGGCCTCTCCGATAAAGTATCCGGAGTCGAGGCACTCAATGATTTGTCCGGTAAGTGCGTACCACACCACGTCGGTGCAGTTGTTGCGCAGGTCGATGGTCTCCTCACCCGTGGGGTTGGCTGACTTCTCGAAGTCCTGCCGCGACATCATGAGTCCCGTCTCTTGGAAGTCCTTGATGTTCGGCTCTTCTATTCCGATGAGTTGTTGGAGGCGTTGTATCAGCGCACGATTGTGTGGCTGATGCATCTTGAGGTAGAGGAGGCTTGTGTCAATCATTTTATTTCAGATTGTGATGCGAGGATAACGTCACCCACGAGGTCGCGTCCACTCGCAATGGATGCGACGGGGTTGTAGTCCATGCTACGAAGCAGTCCTTCTTCGTTCACGATAAAGACAAGGTCTTCCTTGTATACGTACTGAACGTACCCGTCTACCAACTTCTGTTGCTGTTCCAACTTTTCGATGGCTACGTCCTCGACGATAGTTCCATCTGTTTTGATTAGCTGTGCCATAGAATTAGATTTTAATTAGTCGAATATACGACAAGAATTATACCCGTCCAAATATATTACGCACTATTTCAGTTCGTCAAAGGGAATCTCATTCACCCTTACGTAGACGTACCCATCCTTGACGATGGTGTTCTCTTGCGTAAGGAATCGCTCGGCCTTCTTCTGCCGCGTGACCCATGCCTTGAGTTCAGTTACCACCTCCATCATGCCGAGACCTTCATGGCGGGTTCGCGTGTCGCTTGCCGCCATGAGGTCTTTGGCCTCGGCTCTCTTCTCATTCAACAGTAGGAGGAGTCCTTTCATCCTTCGATAAGATTGTCACCGAGTTCGATGAGGTAATGTTCAGCTTGATGTGACCACCTGCGTGCGGTCTCGATGCACGTTGTGTATCTGACCTCGTCGGGATATTCACCCCCGAACATGAGGGTCACCTTGAATCTCTGTGCGTGCGCCAAGTCGTTGCGCAGTTGGAAGATGGTGTCGGACTGCCTGTCCATTGTCTGAGCCATGCGTGCTATGGTATTGGTGATGTCGCTCATTGCTCGGTAAATAAAACGGTGTAGTCGTTTTCTCCTTGGTAGTAGATAGCACCACCGTCGTTGCCTTCGTCGTCCATCTGCGGAATCATGAACGTGCCGTCGGTGAAGTACACAACGACAGGTCGCTTGTACCACATCGCTTGCTTCATCTCCTTGTCGCTCATCCAACGAACCTTCTTGATTGTCTTGCCCTGCAAGTCCTTGAACTCGGTAGGAATTTTGTTTACATCAAACATTTGAATTGAGTATTGTGTGTCCTCAAGGACACGGGTTAGCGGTGCGGAAGGAATCGAACCTTCGGGATAAGGTCTTACATCATTTTCAAATGCCACCCCCCACGCCAATGCGCACCTGTGGTCTATATCCTTTAATTATTTACCACTTACTTGTCGTTCGCTTGCTCGTACAGGCGGTCAGCCCGTGACATGAAGTCCTCCTCCTCATTGGTGATGATGAGGTCTGAGTCCTCCAACTCAGCGTACACACCACCGAGATTCTCGATGGCTTTCTGCACGTCAGCTACTGCTTCTTGCTCAAGTGTGCTTTGGTCGGCACACTCATGGTCGGTGTACGTCACTCGCACACTGACCCACACCTCACCGGTGAAGGTGGGCGTGGTGTCATTGTCGTATGGATTACTCATGGTCGTTGAATTTGAACACATCCTCGATGGTATCGCTGATGTCGATGAGGTCTTTCTCTGCGTGCCATGTGTCGCACTCTCCGCAATGGTAGTTGTTGAACCCGTCGTACTCCACGTCAGCGAAGCACGTTGGGCAGACGTGGCCGTCGTCGGAGAACTCCGCGTCAGCCACCTCGAAGCAGTCGTCGTCGTCGATGGTGGGTTGGAATGGCTCCGCACGTTCAGCGAACAGGCGTGGCTGTGCCACACGTTCGTAGGACTTGTGATGCTCGTTGCCCTCTATGCTCACATCGTTGAAGTACACCCATGCCGTGACAACCTTGCGTCCGTTGTCCAAGACAACAGGCACTTGCTCTCGGACGTACCAACGCGGATGGCTCTCAAGGTGGTCGAGCCGAGCGAACGTCTCGTCGTCAACGCGGAACACATCCACCTCAACGTGGTGTCCAATACCCTGTTTGGGGGATAGGAATGGGAGGCCGTCGATGATGAGCGGATACTTGTCTGCCGTGACTGCGCTACCCATGTAGATGGACTGACCCTGTAAGTGTCTCGCGTAGTTCCCGTGCCCGCGCTTCAGCGTGCCGTACACAGCGACCACGTTGTCACGAAAGATGTTGGTCTTGCTGTACCACACACCATCCTTGTACGTGAACAGGTCGCGGTTGTAAATCTGAAACGACTTGTTCTTGGTGTTGACAGACACGAAGCGCACGGCCTTGAACTTGGACAGGAACTTCTTCCATGATGCGCGTGGCATATCACCAAGTTTGTTGGCGATGTCCTGCGTATCGGTCATGTTCTTGTTGCCGTACCCCTGCACCGTGCCGTTCATCATGAACAGTTCGTCGGTGTTCTTGCCGCATACGAATGGGTGCGTGTTCTCCTTGCAGACCTTGCCAATGGTGGCGTACCTGAAGTGAGCGATGAACGGACGTTCGGTATTGAGGACAGCGTACTCGCTTGAGTCGAGGTAGTCCGTCTTGAAGGTGTCGAGCCACGTTACACCGAGGCCGTGAGGATTGACGAGGGAGGCATTCTCCAACGTCTGCATAGCAATCTTGTTTTGCTTCTGCTTGATGATGATTACACACATTTGAGTTGAGTTTAGAAGGGGCGTGTCCTTGAAGACACACCCCACGATTAGACATTGATTGGACAAATATAAGACAAAAGTTCTACCCTTCCAAATCTTTTATAGGTTATCTATGAGTGACAGGAGTTGCGCGTTACTCATCTTGCCCTCACGGACAAGCCTTGCGCACTTGACAATTACTTCGGACGTATCTACGGTCGCTCCTTCTTTTAGTCGGGTGACTATTGGCCCGTCCTTGCCTTCGAGAAAGCCTGTTGTGTCTACTTCAAATCCCGATAATTTTAGGTGGTATGTGGTGGAGTAGATGAAGGCGTTGACCACGTTTGTCTTCCCCTGTGAAACATTGCACCATGTTTGCCTTGTCCTACCTGTGACCTCCCTTATATAATCCCACGTTAGGTGGTGATGGTCGTGCAAATCATTAAGTACCCGTGCGCACCATTGCACCTTTTGTTCCTCTTCACAATTAAAAAGTTGCGCAACATGGGGGTTCTTCTGAAAGGGGATTCCTCTGTTAGGGTGAGGCATGGCTTATGAATTAGATTTGAGTTCCATCTCTTTCCATTGGTCGAGACTGCGATACCCTGTGCGGGAGAACAGGATGCATTCCAAGCTGTAGAGAGATGTTCCGTTGATGCTACATACGAGAGAGATTTCCTCCTCGTTGCATACTCCGTACTCGACCATCAGGTCGTAGAGTTGAATGTATTCCTTGTCCATTACTCGCCTTCTTTGATGTAGCCCAACAGGAGGCTGAGTGAAACGATGGTGATGCTTCCTCCCATCAGGGAGACGATGATGGCCGCGATGATGCTTTGACCTTGGTATGCATTGCAGTTGGCAATGACTGACCACACGAGCGCGATGCCCATGCAGAGAGTGCAACACGCCATGAACGCTGACGTTGCGATGTACTTGAACTTCTTCATTTGAGTTGAGTTTGTGTGTCCTTGAGGACACGGGTTAATTACTTGAGCATTGCGATGACCTTGACCTCGACGCATTCAGACATGAGGCGAGTGAACTCGCACACGCAGATGTAGCGTTCGCTTGACGTGCATTCGTACTCGATGCTGACGAGGTTGTCTCCGTACTCCTCCTGTGCCGCGACGTAATAGTCGTGGTGTTCCTGTTCAATGATGCTCTCCTCGGAGGCCGAGAGGTGAGACGTGTCCCCGTTGAAGATGGTGGGGAGGAACTGCTGACCGATGGTCATGTCTGAAAAGTGCTGTGCTTTCATTGCATTTGATTTAGACAAAGATACGACAAGAATTGTACGCATCCAAATTTATTTTGGGGTGACGAAAATCTCATCGAACGTCCAACCCATGTTGCGCTTCACGAACGCAACGTAGTTGTCGATGTGGCTCTGCCCGTTCCACAACTTCGTGATGTGGCGAACCTGTTGCCTACCACCAAGTCCCGTTTGGAACTTGATGGTGGCGTGGATTGGTGACTGACTCATGACTGCAACTTTTTGATGTGGGCTTCAATGGCTTCGAGCAGGTCGAACTCCTCCCAAATCGCTGTCCAACGTGGGTCTGACTCCGAGAGTTCAACGATGAGGTTGGACACGAGCAGGTCAGCGTCAGCAACCTTCTGCGCTTGGGCCTCGGTCAGGTCAGGCAACGCCACGCGATTGGTCTCGATGGCGAGTTGCTTGCCCTCGAAGTGGGCGAGCGAATCTATACAGCGCGACAGCGTGTAGCGTGTCTTGTGCGCGAGGAGTGGGTTGCCCGCGAGAGCGAGTTGTTCAGTCCAAAACTGAATCTTGTTGGTGTAGTCGGCTTGTGCCATGATAGTGTTGGCGGTAGGTGCGCCACCCATTTGTGTGAGTTTCCGTTTCGTCCTTTTGGACTCATCAGCATCGGTACACACCGATGGACGGAGGGAGCGTGTCCTTGAGGACACGACTCCCGTTCGCCTCACCACCCGTGGCAGGTCAGGTCTCTGTCCCACCGGTCAGTCATGCTCCGGCTTGGGTCAAGCCACGCGATGGTCTCGCGGTTGATTTGGCCTGTGCGGAGCGTCTTGTTGAAGGCTTCCGACAGCGTCAGAATCTCGTTCACCTTCTGCTCGTCGTGGCCGTACATGGAACTCACGATGGGCGCGACAGCCTTGAGGAACGTCTTGAACGATGCGTTCGGGCGGTTGACAGCGAAGTCAAGCATCATGTAGCACAGCTCGTAGCGACGCATCATCTGCTTCACACCTGTGATGCGCGATGGCAAGCGGAACTCAACTCGGTCGCCCTTGCGAAGGCACACTTGGTAGCGTCCTGCGTTGGTATCCACGTCCATGAATGGGTTGCTTCGGCAGTAGCCATTGCCCAACCGACGACGGAACAGGGATAGCATGACTCCGCTGAACTTCTTCAAGCGGTTCATGAGTTCCTCACCATCCATGCCGTCCACAGCCAAGGTGATGTGACCACCACACGAGGTGTTGCTTGGGCTGTAGCTGTCCTCGATGATGCGCTTGGCCTCGTACATCATGTTGAAGACCTTGTTGCGCCATTCGCCCTTGGGGAGCAGGGGCAAGATGTGGGTGATGGCTTCGTAGCCACATGAGCCGTCCCGCTCGAACCCTGCGAACAAAGCGTACTCGGTGACTGCGCCACGAGAGAAGCGGGTCTTCTCAACTTCGAACCCGATGGTGAACTTGCTGTTCACGTTGCCGTTCTCGAACTCGATGACGTTGCGCTTCTGTGCGCTCTTCAGCGTTGCGATGTCTCCCTTCTTGGCTCCCATGCCAAGGTGCTTGGGAGATGGTGAGCCGTGGTAGCGGACAACGCGGTTGCGGTTGTAGTCGCCTGTGGTGGTGTATTGGATAGTGTCCATTGTGATGAGTTTTTGGTGTGTCCTTGAAGACACGGGGTTAGAGTTAGTCGTTGAGGAAGTTCTTCAGGGTTTGCATGGCAGCGAGGATTTCCTCCTTGCTGTTGGTGGTGTGGATTGCGCCATTGGCGTCAAGCCTGACCGAGACGTTCTCCATGCCGGGAACGTTCTTCAGGCAGAAGGTAGAGATGGTCTCAACCTGCTCGGTGCGCGTCTCCACTTCGGTCTCCTCGACAGCCTGTTCAATGGCTTCAGTCACCTGCTCCTCGGTTGCATCTTCAGGCAACTCGGACAGGTCAATGTCACGACCGAACTTGTCGAGGTTGGCGATTGTCCGCATGGCTTGGTCTCCTGCTTCGTCGCACTTGGCGTGGAAGGCAGTGATGACCCTTGGGTCAAGCGAGCCACAGCGACGAACCTTGTGGAAGTATGACTTGCCCCAACCGAAGACCTTCTTGGAGAAGTCATCTGTTGTCCATGACAGGCCCTGCTCATCGAAGGCCAACTTGCCTTCGTCGCTGTTGAACCAATTGTAGGCGTTCACAACGTGAACAGAGAGAGCCATGCTATGCTCGAACTTGCGCTTCTGCGCGTTGTCAACGTTGCGCTGTCCGCGACGGATGTCGGTGAGGTTCAACGCTGTCTTCACCTGTGGGATGTTGAGGAAATCCCGTTCCATTTGATTGAGAATGCTCATTTTACTGAGGTTTTAGAGGTTAATTTGCTGATTTTCAGCGAGTTAGAGTCGTTTTGGCGGGCATTTGGCTACCGCCGATGGTGCAATATACGTCGAACTTTCGTTCAATCTGCAATGTGGGGCAATCTTTTTTCGCTTTCCCTGTCATTCGTTTGGGGTTGGGGG